>Ga0268251_10000116_pt1 | contig 38273 bp, 35 predicted proteins | sample AgamicAsMae_FD_200527 | JGI IMG/M metagenome (GOLD analysis project Ga0268251, IMG submission 200527) | Agave microbial communities from Guanajuato, Mexico - As.Ma.e (v2) (version 2) | ecosystem: Host-associated > Plants > Phyllosphere > Phylloplane/Leaf | place: Guanajuato, Mexico | collected...
GCCACACGCGGTACCACACCTACCGTGCCAGCTAAACGCAAGTCAACAGCCATGTCGAGCAATCGCCCTGCCTCTGCCCAGTCCGCCCCGTCACCTATGCGCTTCCAGATCCCTCAGCCAAAATCCTCAGACTACGACCCTCCCAAGCCACCAGTCTTTACCTCGCACGAACCCCTGCCATACACTACTCCGGACGGAAAGACGGAGCTCAAGAAGGTGACGGACCAGGCTGAAAACAAGCGCGGTTATCGCTACACCTTGGCAGTCGCCGACCCCAACTTTAGACACAAGCAATTCTATCGCCAATCTGACGGTCTGCCTTACGGAGCCCGCATGTCGTTCGAAGACGCCGACCGCTCCATCCACTACGATACCAGTGGCCACTTTGTGACCAATGCCAAAGGATGGCGCATGGCGAGAGCCAACGTCTGCGCGCGCGAAGGATCCCTGTACTACGAAGTGCGCGTCGTGCGCGGGGAGCCCAAGGTCCACTCTGAGAATGGCGCTGCACCAAAAGGACAAGAACCCCATGTGCGTATCGGCTGGGCTCGTCGAGAGGCCCCACTGGATGCGCCCGTCGGCTTTGACGGCTACAGCTACGGTATTCGCGACAAGAACTTCGAGCCCATGCACCGCAGCAGACCTTCCAAGCTCTTCCACCCGCGCACAGCAAAGTCCAAGCCCAACACTCCCATCGACGTCAATGACAGCATCCGCGAAGGCGATGTCGTTGGTCTTGAGATCACTCTTCCCTCCCTGTCGCTGCACCACAAGGTCGTCGAAGGTCAGTACAATCCCGCCGTCGATCTTGGAGACGGCTTTGAAGACCATCCACCACGTCCTGACCCGTCGATCGAACCTCACCATATCATTCGCGACCGCATTCCTGTCCCCTACAAGGGAAACAACTACTTTGAGACAATGGACTATGTCTCAACAAAACCCGTCGAGGCCTACGCTGACCGCACTCTGTCCTTGACAAATCTGTCTACCCCTGCCCCGGGAGCACCAACCTCCATCAAATCGCAACCCAACCCTCATCACTCGGATCCACCCCTTCGTACCTTGCCACACAGCAACATCCGCGTCTACAAGAACGGTCACTTGATCGGCACTGCCTTTGAGAATCTTTTGTCATTCCTGCCACCCGCTAGTCAAGTCAGCAAGGCTCAGGGTGCGCGCGAAGGGTTCGACGATGGCATGCTTGGCTACTACCCTGCCATCGCCTGCTTGAATGGTGGTATTGCCGAGCTCAACTTTGGCGAAGACAAGTTCTGGTTTCCGCCAGCTCACCTGAAACCTGCTCCAGAGATTCCCGACACTTCCGACTCTGACCAAAGGTACTACTGCGGCCGCAACCTCCGCCCCTTGTCTGAGAGGTACGCCGAACAGATTGCCGAAGATATGGTCTGGGACGTGCTCGATGAAGTCGATTTCTTCACCCAAGACGGTGGTTTCGAAGGCAAGGTTGGCGCCGGCGCACATGCTGTCAAGAAGGGCGTTGCCAGCTTGAAGGAAGAGATGGACTAGGAGCCTACTCAACCACCAGAGCGCCGCTCTTCGCACCAACCCATTATCAAAACCCCTCTCCGCCAGGTCGTGTTGCCAGAGTCTTCGAGCTCTCAGTCGGCCATGGATCCCCAGGTGCCCGTGATCTCCCAGACGCCCTCTCCTCCACAGTATTCGCCTTTGACGAATCCTTCGCCAAACGAAGTCCCTGCTGTGGCTCGTGCCTCGCCCACAAAGGAGCCAGAGCTTTGTTAGTGTCGAGCTGAAAGAACAGCTGCTTCTTCAAGCATGCATCGTCACTGAATGACATGGTTCGCGTGGAACAGACTTCCAGGAAGTCGAATGTACAAAGAGATGGAGAAGAAGAGCATTCGAACTCGGGGGGATAAGACGCGTTTTGATAATACGAGGTCCTGGTTAGCAATCATCAGCTCTTGTTGCCCTCGTGCTCAGTATATGCTGGCTTGATGTGCAGAGATCAGTGGGGCCGAATTACCGTCAGTCGATCTATGGCATCGCTCATCGTGCTCAGCAGAAGAGATTCATGACGGAGGAATATGACAAAAGTCAACAGTAGCGCAAAACAGCAGTGTCTTCTGAATTAAGCTACAGCCTGTTCTTACTATCTCCTCTCCTTATGTGCTATCAATCGCAATATTGTCGTTGTCGAAATGTGGTATCAGAATTAGGGACAGGGTGACAACCTTCTTTGCGCGTGACGACCAGGGTCGTACCTTCACCATCTATTCCAAGCCATCTTTCTTACAACGAGTATTCCAAATGCGAATATCGGTGACAAGAGGTCTCATTGACAGATCATCACCTATATTTCTTGTTGTCCAATTGAGTCAGACAGGATTCGATATAGTATAGCCGCATTAAAGCTTTTCAAAGGCTTGAACCATGGAACAAACTAAAAGACGTTTTTCCGATACCATCTTTCTACCTAGGGCACACACTTTTGCGTAGGTTGTGTGTATGATAATCATTTACCATGACATATACGTTCAATCATCAATACTCGTCAATCGTTGATCCGATCTTCGTCCTCGTTTTACCTAATAACCCTCGATCTTGCCCTCCCACTCCGGCCTACCATTTCTCCATTCCGAAAATTCAACCTCTCCTGGCATCTCTCCACCGTTCGCAAGTTTCAGACGCGGGAACGAGTCTTGGGCCCAAACATATGCGCGACCGTCTTCGGCAATGGCACCGTGGTTTTGCGGGTTGACAAAGGCATCTGGATCGTTGGGGTCGCGGAAGTCGGGGCCAGTATCTGTACGAGGTGAGCCATTGAACCACCGTACGAAGTCGCCTGCGTAGTCGAGAGCGCGGTCGAGTAACCCACGATTTTCAGTTTGATCCTCCTGTCCATCTTCCACTTCGTTGACCACGGCATCATCCTGAGGTTCTTCCTTTGCTGGTTCCAGACAGTTTTCACTGATTCTCTTTGCCTTGTCCTCGTTCACTAGAACCAGAGAACCAGAATGCCAGCCAGCTGCTGTGACATTTAGAGCAAAGTATGTGCCGAGAGCATCACTGCCTTGTGCGTTGTCTGATCCTCCAAATTTCTGCTCCCAAGCATTGCCTTCTTGCTCGACCCATTCGCTGACCTCGCCTTGGACGTTGAGCTCAGAAAGCATGCGCATGCGCTCTCTAGCCTCCTCGGGATCTCGGCCACCACTTGTAAGGAACGTGATCCATTTCTGCTTTTCCTTCTCAAACCAGACCCTGCGACCGTGCAGGCTGGCATGAGGAACTAGACGTCCATCGCCACCGATACCTTGGTAGCGAAGTCCGCGGATTCGACCCTCAGGATCTCCATGACCGCCGAGTCCAAGACTACCACAGCTCTTAGGCTCAGTACCATATGATGTGATGTAACCAGGCGCGTGCAAAGCGTGGAAGTGGTAATCTCCGAAAGCCATCGAGATGACCTGAGTCTGTTGAAGAGCATGGATACGATCGAGAGGTTTCACAGTATCCTGGTGAAGAGGATGGAAGAGATGTTGCAGATGATCGTCCTGGTTGCCCGTGTATACAGTGCCATCGCTGGTGAAGATCGCGAAAGATCGGAAAGATCCTTGGACGTCTGTCGCGAATTTTGTCCCACCTTCGGTCCCAAGCTGCAGCTCTCTGACACCGTCCAGTGCCTTGCTCTGTGCGTCCCAGACAATCCTTGCCACGTAAACTTTGCCGAGATGCGTGTTGAACACGATGTAGTGCTCGAGGCAGATGAAGTTAAGTACCTCTCCAATCGTAACGCCCGCAGGAGATGGCTCGAATGTTGTGGCATGTCTTTGGTAATCAGTGCCGGGGCAAACTGCGGTTTCCATGACAAGTACAGCATCTTCTTCTCCTTCTGGCTGTCGGGGGCCGCGAGCCAGGGGATGCCAGACAACAATACCAGTGCCGACTACAAGAGCAGCGCTCTTTGCCCAGCCCGCGACGACTTTCTTGACATAGCCTCGAGCTGATGGACTGACGCCCTCTCTGACCATCGTGTCAACATCCAAGAACTTGACTTGAAGTGCAGGTAAGCTGATGTGACTCCAAGACCATATGTAACCAGCATCTGATAGAGCGAGCACGTGGCCACGTCCGGCAGAGAATTGTTTGATAGCAGAAGCCGGTTCGTAGCGTTCACTTGGATGAGGGAGTCCTGCAGGATAACGAAGTCTTTCAGGCATTGACTTGGCAGGTTGACTGGCAACAAACCCGTCCATGACGCCAACGCTGTATAAGCCACCCTTCGAGGTTAGAAAATTGGTACTCCAGCCACCGCATTGCATGTCGGCGATGATGCCCAGCTGCTTCATGTTCTCCATTTCTGTTGGCCAAGATACGTGCTGACGAGCCCTTAGAATAGGTCTGCGGCGTCCAGCGGGTCCAATTCCACCACGTCCGAAAGGAGATCCCATGTGCTGCTCATGGCCATGACCGAGGCACATTCTGTCGTTGTTGCCCCAGGTGAAGCAACGGGACTCAGTCAATAGCCTTCGGTACATCTTCTGCCATCTCAGACCATCGTTTTCAACCACCGGTTGGTTCGGCACACGAAAGGTCTGGCGCGCAGCTGAGCTCCAATACGGAGCATATTGGGCAAGATCAGGTTGATGCAGTGCAGTGCAAGTTGAGGTGAGGGACACGAAGCTAGTAACGTCGAGGTAGGGCAAGATCAAATAAATGATATCTACTGGGAGGTCCAGCAACTGTGTCGGTTCAGACATAATGATGATGTTTGGTACTGATGTTGTGTGAGGTCCAGACAGAGTTGACCATTTAACGCAGGGTGAGGCAGTGACAGCAGCACAGCCTCAAGCTTGGACCACATCTCTCTGCACAAAGGCACGTTACGCGGGCCATGGGAATGCAGAGTCGCTTCATCAGATAGAAAGCCTTCATTGAAATTGCCGACTTCAGAGTCTCTCCGTGTACCTGTCATTCTTCTAAGCGGCATCATGTCATCCGACAGCTTCAACTATGCTTATGTGCAGCTGCGAGAGTGGAATTCATGAACTCTAGACCAATGAGCAGAGTGTCACGGGTTCACGTCAGCATGTCCTTGATAGGTCTCCGGAGCGATCCTATACCACGATATATCTCTCAGGCTGTGACAACTCTCAGGCAACTACGCCTGAAATCTACACACATGTCACAACCATCGGCAGCGACGTTGGTATCGTTACTAACAGACACCGGCGATGCTGGGTCGGCGTGCGGGCCGAAGAAGTTGGGCTAAAGCTTGGCAATGATTATTCCCGGCATGCCTTTGCAGCGAGCTGTACGAGTAGAGAGGCTCACGACTACGAAGATAATCACGAATATTGTAAGATACAGTGCAAGAGTGCGCTCAGAGCCTGTTCGCTGTCAAAGCGTACATACCTTGATGTGCATAGCCTCTTGTAAAGAATCTCACAGGTCGTTTATGGGCTGTGCATTCGGCGTCCCTCAATCTCTCTCAGCACTGCTCGGGCTGAGTCTTTCAGGCTTGTGCCAAGACGGATCCTTCGAACCACAGTCATGGACTGAGTACAACTATATAAGCAACGCGTGTCTCCATGCGTAATGCTAGAAGAAGCCATCGAAGACAGTCAGAATGAGCGGATACTTACCGGAAAATATAAACATCGTTGTGGACAGCGTCCCTCGAGGGACTCTTGGCACATTCGTACCAGGACAGACCATCTCGGGCAAGGTCATCTACACTCCTCGAGCTCAAGTCGACATTGACCACATCATCATAATCTGTAAAGGAGTCTGCTTCACAGAAATCACGGAACGAAATGGCAATACAACAAGCCATTATCCCGAGAAAATCACATTATTCAGAAATTTGGAGACACTCTTCAGAGGGCCCCATACTATTCCGTCAGGGACGTACGAATGGCCTTTTCATTTTGAGCTGCCTACCCAAGCGGACTACAACCGGAAGAGTCGATCCAGAGACAACCTGTATCAACTAGGGTTACAAGGATTACCTCCATCCTTCAAACTAGACAGCAGTGACCCGAAAGCACGAGTCACCTATAAACTCAAAGTGAAAGTCAACCCAGGGAAGATCATACACAAGACTGAGCTTGCGAAAGAACTCCCTGTATGGCCTCTCTCCCTTGCTCCTTTGAAGCCGCCGGTACCGCTGCACAAGTACAGTGAAGGCAACGGACGCTTCAAGAGCAACTCTCTACGACTAACCCAGCACACATTCAAAGAAAAGATGAGGCATGCTTTTACCAGCGATTCTTCGTTGAAGACTCCAGAAATCAATATCGCGGTACAGTTCAAGATGCCTCGATGTGTCAGTGCAACTCAGTACTTGCCGCTGGAGCTTTCTTGCAAATACACAAAGACCGGTCCGAACGATCCCGGATCTCCAGAGTTCGTTTCCCATGGCTGCACTTTTTCCCTCAAGACGTACGTGAAGATCAGAGCGAATGGAACATTCAGCGATCACTACGACGACGACAAAGATACAGTCGTCAGCCATACAATACATGGCAACAATACCTTGCTACCACTTGACGGCACTTTCATCCCAATCTCGGAGCCCACTCGTTTAGCAGACATGCAACGACATGTCCATAGTCTTGTTCCAAACTTCAAAACCTGGACGATATCGATGGATTACAAGATGGTTGTGAAAACACGCATCCGTCATGTTCAGACTGGCCATGTCTGGAAATTCGAGAACAAGTTTCCGTTCGAGATACTGCCAGGAGAAGTGGCAGTGCCTGCATATAGCGAACAGCAGTCATCATTGATCGAAGCTGGACCATCTGCACTCTACCCACCACAGCTCGGAAGCGAGGAACAAGCATCGTCAAGCTCTACAGCTCCGCCAGAGTTCCGCGATGATCTGGCACCACCGTCATACAATTCCGGCGACATCTGGAGGACTGGTCCTGAAGCTAAGAAGGTGTATTGATTGAGCAGATGATATTCTTGGGAGTATTGTCGAAGTGATGTTTCCCGCTGATGGTATGGACAGGGCGTTGGGGATCATGTTTGTCTTTTGTTTTCTCCTTGCGCTCGCGATACCCTTCAGCATGCGTGAAACTCGAACAGGCAGGCCTGTTAAGAGAGATGTTGAGCAGTATGTAACAATAACATTCTTCACTTTATGAAGGGATGCGACGACACTTGAAGCTGTATTCGAATATACATAGCTCGGCAGATTTGACCATTTGCGAGCCGTGACATCAAGAGTAAGGGTTGGGGGTATGTGTGTAAGGTGAATCGCGAGATCAGATCGGATCTGGAAATAAACAATCTAGGTCTTGACAGCTACTACCGAAGCGCATTGACCGCTGTGCATGTCCGTTATTGCTATCATTGGTGCTCAAGAATCTCTGTTGAGTGATCTACATAACATAGCCTGATTGCACACGCAAAAGATCAATAATCCTGCTGCGAAACAAGTCATGCAGACACTCTCATCTCGATTTATCGAGGGGATCAAGCACAAAATAGAGAGTGTTGACAGGCGTCTTGGTGAGCCAACGAAATGCTTTCGCAATTCTGACGCCTGCCCGGGGGCTGCGGCCGCCTCCGAATACCAATCCTGAAAGTCAGCTGGTAAAAATGACGAGGGCTTTCACGCGGCAAGAATAGACTTAGCGCTGTCGAACACTCACCGTCACAACCCTTTGCCGCTTGACATGGCAAAAAACCACTCGAAACCCCTTTTCCTAATATTTTCATCATTTTTCGACCTTCGCTTTTCCAACTGGATCTTCGAGGGGCTCGGACAGCTGTGATCCTTCTGGCGTTAGGTTAATTGCTGTCGATGCTCAAAGGTCGAAGAGCGGTCGCGGCGGCAACGACCTAAATCATCAGGGTTGTGGTCAACATTACTAGTTCATCCACGCGAGGCGAGTAGAAAAAGAAAACCACACGACTCCGACGATATCCGGGTATTTGGATCACCCATCGACCTGTTGCAATACGAGCGCAGCGACGCCGCCATACCATCATCTCGGAATACACACCGCAGCCCGAGTCCGTCCTTCTGGTAGCCTGACGACTGTTTAAATGGACCCTATCCAAGACTTGACCCCCTCTCTATATCAACTCTGGTCGGACACTTGCCGAACACCCCCGTCTCCGCCGTGGGTTGCCAGATGAAGCACACATAACCTCATCACATGTCGCTCATGGTGACGAAAACCCTCTCTTTGACGAGGATATAAGCGATGGTCACTCGTGCTTTATCATAAGCACACCTCTTTTCCACCTGGCACCGCCTCATCTTCACCATCACACTCCAACCATATCGTCGAAAATCTCGCCAGCATCGACGCCACCGCTTCCCACAACCATCCTCCTCCTAGAGAAAGACTTCAGCAAATATGCTCCTGGAGAGACATCAACAATGTCCTCTCATCTGGTCTCCGAAGATGCTCGCTGGTCTCGTGACGCGGTATGAATTAAAGAGGTTTGATTTGGATGTCGTCTTGTTACTTTGCAGACTAACATATCTCTGAAAAGAGGTTGTAAGAAACTCGAACTAACTGTACAGAAAGAAAAGAAGATACCATGGCCGTCCCGTTCGTGTGTGCTTTGTTCACTAACCCCAACGCTACCAACCCAGGAACATAATCCGGTCGAATTGACTCGGAGCAAAAAGAAAAGAAAAGAAAGTTATGCTGCAACCCTTTACTGGATGTCAGTCTGGTTATTGTCTGGTCACATCCTTGAGCTCTGAGTCTGGCATGCTTGAGAACGTCGCCGCCGAGACAGTTCTGCCGTTAGGCTCGCTCATCACGGGAGAGACCATCCCAACAGCAGACGATGACTGGAGATGACTGTGACTAAAAGAAGCCGAGCGACCGTTTGCGATGACTGGAGATGAGGTTGAGCCATAGTTGGCGCCGAAAGCCATACTCTGGGCCTTCCTCAAGTTGTACTCTTGAATGGGATGGCAACTGCAGAATGTGTGTTGCAATGCTTGCGTACGCCAGTACGACAACTCATCGCGGAGGGACTTCTCGGTCTGCTTCAGCGCAGTGTTCATGGCACTTTGCGTACGGTATGTGTCCTCAAGACTGTCGGTATGCTCCTTCTTCTTGGCACGGCACTTTGCTGCAGCGACACGATTCTTCTCTCGGTATTTATCCTTCTTGTCGCCGGCCACGCCATCGTCTGACGTCCGACTTTCTTTCCGGCTTTTTTGCGACGATCTCACTGAGGGTCGCTTGTTGGACATGGAGCTACGAGGAGACATACTCGACGCATCCTCAACCTCGATACCGGAAGCCCCAGAGTCGGCTCTCTTGCTAGAGGACTTGGATCTTCCATGCGTGTTGGCATCTTCTGGGGGTGTCACCTGGCCGAATCGCTCCATCGAAGCACCATAGTTGTTGAGAAGTTTTTCTAAGCCGCCATCGAGCGCGGGTTGCGATACACCACCCCACATGTTTCCTGGGTTGACATTCATCTGATGGGACATGTTGTGGTCTCCGAACATAGGAGCTTGCTCCAGGGCGGTTGGACTGATTGGGTGGAAGTCGTATGTCGGGGGCATCGTGTTCATTTCGGTGTCTTGGGGTGAGGCTTGATCGAAGTGGAAAAGATTCATATCAAGGGAGTTGTGGATAGGTGAGGAGGGTAGGCGACAAGGCTTGCGTATGGGTTGGTGGACGCGGATGCTGCAAGGACTTTGCTTTGGTGTGAAGCTTTGTCAAGACGCCAGCACCTTGAAGGAGCTACTGTGACGAGCACTTGATTCTCAATCAAGAAGCAACACAAACAGAGTGTAACAGGTAAGCTTTGACACAATGTAGGTGAAGGCTGCAATAGCACACGACGGCGCTGAGGTGTGTTGGTTGTTGACGATTGTGTTTCGAGTTTGACAGCTCAAGCCTCAAAGACAGCGTTGCGAATCAAGGCGATTCGCGACAGAATTTGATGATGACGTTTGGCTGTTGATGGAAAAACAGATGATGTGTTTTGGTTATGGGAAAGAGATTGGATCGAGCAGTAGAAGTAGGTCAATGACTTCGGAAAAAGGAAGATGGGATTGTGCTGTGGCGAGAAGAAGTAGAGCCGCAAACGAAGGTAGGTACGGAGCTGGGGGCGAGGATTGGAATGGGATGAGGCTCTGCGGAAACACCGTCACGTAGCTGACCGATTCGGCGGGGTAGGCTAGCCGGATGGACAGAGACTGCGCTTTCCCCAATCATCGAGGTTTGACAACGCTGTTTCTCTCGCTTTCTCGCTCTGCACATTGATCCCTGCGAACACACGGAGTTTACACCGCCGCAACCATCGTTCAATACACCATCTGCGTCTTCACTTTGATCAATCTGCAGCACAGCAAAACAGCGAAACTCGGATTGCAAGACCGCGCGAGGCGACGTCAGAGGTGGCATAAGGCAGCTGCTAGCGACTTTGGCAGGCCGCGCTTCGTTGAAAGGAGCCGCATCAATTTTCACTTCTGACGCTAGGCGATCGCTCCATCACTCGATGCAACCGCGGCTCCAATCCTTCCTGGCTTGCATCGTCAGCCCAAAGCCCAATCACCATTTCTCAGTGACTCGCATCAACCTCACTCATGCATATCCTTGCACTGTCGATCGTTCATTTTTCTTCGCTCCCATAGCTTTTCGCTTCAGCATCATTCAGAGCAGCGACGCGCTACATACATAACAGTGGGGAAGAGCGGGGCCACAGAGCCGCCGTCATTCGATATGAATCGCCTTGTCCGTTACTCGTGTTCATTGGCGGCTCAACCACGAGTTCGTGAGAACTGCCTATCGGATGCCAGGCCGTAAAAGTACTCTGTACATATCGATGAGAGCGCATGGTACGGACCTGCTTCCGCAGGAGCCTCACTCCGTCTCCGTCACCGGGCAAAACATATACTTTCTCTTCCCCTCCCATCTTGGCTTCTCCCGCAACATGCCAAACTCAGAATATGCCGCTTAGACGTTTAGTCAACAAGACATCTCCAGACCTCATTTGGTCGTTCACGTTCAGCCTCTTCGCATACCATGGCAAAGACGTGCACTGCATACTCGATTGCAGCGGCGATTCCCGTCATCGATCGGTGCAGCAAACCTGCACATTGCGGCTCTGTCCTCCCTAATAGGGCAGGCTGGGCAGCTATCTCTCTTCCCCACGTTTCGCGTGTACGGCTCGACCTTCCCCTTCGTCCACAGCAAACTTGCCTTTAAATTCCGAAGGCCGTCCAGTTGCATACGGCACGATGCCATGTGTTGCGTTTGCGATAACGAGAAAGGCATACTTGCAAAACACATATGCATGGGATATCTCAACCCATTGGACATTTCGGCACAGTGACCGGCTGTTTTGCATGCACGCTTGAGCGGTTGATGCGCTGCACACAACAGGCCAACTCCTTGCTGTTCACCCCTTCGCGTGTCAGCCTCGATTCCTGACCCTAGGTCACACTTCGGGGTCGAGTCCGAAAACTCGCACATCGCATATCACGGATCTTCGTGACGTAGGTTTGCTGCCGATTGACAGCTTGCAAAAACCGAGCAAGGGTAGTGATACCACACGCAATCAGAGAACGATGATGCGCCATCGGAACCTGGAAGAACTCGCGTCGATTCATTCATCATAACAACATACGCCCAGTGCATCCTCATCACTCCTGCGCTGAGGGTTCAGCGTTTTAGGACGACTGACGTTGATTCAACTCCTAACTCCGACCCAGCCTCAATCTCTACAGGCACTCCTTTGATAAGCAACAATCCCTCTTCCAGCCGCCGATCGCAGACTTCATGCCATACATTGAACGATCATGCACGGTGGTATCTATTCTGCTATCAGACCTAATAGACTCCGACGAGTAATCCTAGAATCCGTTGTTTTCCATGTAGTAAGGGTATTCCTGGTAGACTGGCCATGGCCATTCTAAAGCAAGGTCTGTTGGGATTTGAATAGCGTTGCCATGGCCATTGCCATTGCCATTGATTTCTGGGATAGTTGGTTGCAAACCCATCGACATTGTTGGTGGCGCGGCGGTAGACTGTGGTAGGTGTTGTTGCGGGTGCTGTTGTGGCATAGGATGAGTATTGTTCCTTTGGGAATGCATGTAATGATCGATTTTCTCGACCTGAGCCAACAACCCTTGACTCGCTCCAGCAGAACGATGCAGATTGGATTCCAACCCGTCCAGCAGTGACGCCAGTGCTACCAGCGAGATTCGCACACGTGTGTAGTCTTTCTGATATAGGGGGTGCTCGAAGACAGAACCAAGAACACCGCCAAGGCTTCCCAATTGGTAGATCATGGGGGTGCTTATGGCTCTCAGATAGAATGGGGGAATGGCTCTGAAGACGGTCAGGACTTCATCGGCGACATCGCACTTTCTTTCGACACTGGGACCGTCTTCTGTAGAAAACAGCATCATACGAAGCAGTTGCAGTGTTGCCTGAATATTGGCAGCTTGGAAGGCATAGGTGTCCTGGGTTGTGTCGCCAGTCATATGAGGGGTGGCCTTGAATTGCGGTGGTAAAGCATAGTACATGTTGAGCATAGTGGCCATGACACTCTTTTCGGAAAAGGCGTCGCCAAAGACGAGACTGTCGACACTACGACGATCGTCATGGCTGAAGCGCTTGGCTCGAGATTTGTTGACGACGTGTTCCAGGACGCGGTAAAGATCGATGGTGAAATTCCACCCCACGAGCCAACTGACACGATGTTGGCCAGCCGGGACTTCGATTTTGGTGCTGGCAACGGTCCCATCGTCGATTTCATTGGGATATCGCACGTTCAAGTGCACCTCTTGTGTGCGTATGAAACAGTTCCAGACGACAGCGGTGAAGACCTCCAACGTATAGGAGCCCCAATACACGCGTCTGTATGTTTCTTTCTCGGACTCTTCTAAGCCGCTGGGCCAATATTTCTCATCATAAAAGCGTTGCATCGAGATAAGAGTGCTGCCGATGCCAGAGTACTGTTGAACATCGAGGGATTGACCGTATTGGATGCTGGTCAGCGAGAGGAGTGTACAGGCTCTGACGAAGTCAAAACCGCGAAGCTTGTCGAGATCGGATGTGAAGACGGATTTGGCAGCAGTAAAGAAGACTTCGGACGATGCTGAGGGTGTTCTAATCGCTTCAGATATTCTCGATGGTTCGGCTCCGTCACGGATACGTGCCGATGCCAGAGCACACATGGCCATGATCGAAGAGAAGAAGCCTGTGATTGAAAACTCATGGTCAGAACGAGGGGAGCAGAAATGCCACATATTGCAACAAACCTTTGTCGGTCAAGTGTTGCCGATTCTTGATTTTGGCCCTGTCCGAGGCCTCGTTGAAGAACGGATACAAAGGATAGACGACTTCCATGTAGGCATCGAGAAGATCGAGGATGACGGACTCGCTCGAGAGAGCAAATACCTTCCATGGTAGATCGAGTTCGGTCGAGTCGCGAGGGGTGACAAGAGCAGGCACGAAAGGGAAGTCGTTGGCCTTACTTAGCGAGTCGTTCCGAGTCGAAGTGGAATTGGATGCTGCTGCCGGCACATTGTCCGTGGCCAGTGTGTTGGTTGGTAGAGAAGAACGCGCCGAAGGTTGCGAGGGCTGGGTGGGCGCTACGGGTGCCTGGGGATGTTTCTTGCGCTTGGATGGGCGTTCATATGTGCAGGCGACGTCGAAGTCGTAGCAGTTCTGACAGCGATCATTGTCTTCATTGCTGGGCCTGCAGCGAATACTGCGGCGGTGACAGAGGTCGCATGCTTGTGAAATGCGCTGCAACTTTCGCGGACGATCTTGTTGCATCGGAAGCGGCGTTTGCGGTTGCAAGGCAATGGCAGGCTTCCTACCTAAGAATCATATAACGAGCACCAGCAGCATCAACAAACAACAGCAGCTTGAATGGTTTGAAGGAATCAAATATCGCGTGCGGTGTTTTGTTTGGTCTTTGGATTGGGTTTGGAAGGACCGCTGCTGCTCCTGCCTAATCTGCCTACAAGGCTCGCTGTAGAGGTAAACTTAAATGTGGGTTGCGACAAGACCGCCACCGCGAGCGTCCATCGCACCTTCTTCGCCCACCATCGAGATTCGAACTGGCCCAGATGGATCCAGCATGGTACATAGTTACCTGGTCATACCACTCATCGTCCCTTACCAAATCCACGCCCCCAAATCTTGCGCCAATCGCACCATCTCGATGCTTGCATCAACCATCAACATACTCCATGCCCCAGCCTGTCTGTTCTTGATCTCACTGTCCAACGCCATTCGCTGTCGTGGCAGATGTAACTAGTTGACCTCGCTTTAAACTTCCACTAGCCCCATGCCAGCCAACCTCTGCTCCTTCAGAACCACTTTCGCCAGCTTATCCAAGTCTCGGCATCAGGTGTTCGCTACGTCAACTGCATCCTTATAGACTTGACTCTATATCCCAACATCGACAATCTTGGAGGGTTGAATACGCCGGTCCACGCAAATCGTCCAGAATCTGCTCTCTAGACGCTTTGCTACAGATACAGGAAACACAACGGGCCAGGTCAGCACACCTGCTGCTCCACCGCCCACTCATTCTCGCGTCGTCTCTGCAGGAAATACATGCATGTGCCTATGAAGATACCGCAAGCTGACACGAGGGTGTACTATGCACCATTCGAACAAAGACACTACGCACGTAGCAGCTTGATCATTCATACATCTGCCACATCACAGATCGAGCATGCTAGATGTACGACATCACTACTTTAGTGAACAACCACCAGCATGATCCTTTGTTCACAGAACTGAGTAACATGAGCACACCTGACCTGCTTGTAAACATGCTTTGGCGAGATGAATGTCGATCACGAAGATTCGGCGAGTGAACATGTTTGTCAGAATGCTTGATAATCCGCATGCATGAACAACGGTTCGTCTGGGCAAGATTGTCCTCTCCAGATCTCCGAGAAGGATGAATAACAGGGTTCGCTATTGCAGGCGCCTTCACCGTCTTTCTGGCTCAAAATGGCTTGCCCAGTCTTGCTTGCTCTCCTTCGATCGACGCGACGTACACTCTACGTGACGATCTTGTCCTCTGCCCTACGGATCAACTCTTCATACACTGTCCATGCCAATGCAGAGCTAATGGCTTTTCTAGCCATTCTGATGCCCAGTCCGTCGAATAGACACATAGCACCTTCTTCTGTAATCATCTTCTTCGCAGCGCTGATTGCGTTCTTGTATCTCTCAGGCTGCAGCTGCAACCTTGTCTTGACAGCGTCGAAGGGATTTGTGACAGCCGTGGCCGCGGCGGCAGCCAAGACTCCTGATCCAAAGTTCGCAAGCGGTGCAGCGATGTTCAAATGACCGAACAAGGAGATCTTGCTTTGTTCGTAGAAGAGAACGTAAAGACCAGCATACGGAGCATCTCTGATAGCCGTTGCGCCAAAGCCCGCAAAGAATCCTTTTGCTCCGGTTGTCTTGAAAATATCTTTTGCGGCTGAGGCCAACGAGGTATAAGCGTACAGACTGCTCTCGTACCTCACCTTCAAAACCGTGACTGGACTCATGACAAAGCCAGCCAATGCTCTTGCAGCAGCGCCTGTAGCCAGATTCGCAGTATTACTGAGACTTGTTTTTGACTTTCCATCCGCTCCTAATGTCGTTGTTGAAGTCGCTCGTCGCAATTGGTTCAGCATGCCAAAGTATAGAGCCGAGCCTGCGCCTGTTCGAATGACTGAGGGTGTGGTGCCGCGCCATAGTGATCGTATTGGTGAGGGACCAGCGAGGATATTCTTGAGTGCGACTGAGAGTGATGCGCCGGAGGATTGTTGGACGCGAGTCTTGAGGAGGTCGGCGGGTTGGAGGAGGAAAGCGCTTGTCACGCCGGAGCCCAAGCCGGCTGCGAAGTGGAATGCTATGGCTTCACATCAGTCTCTGTATGCAAAGGAAGTGCAGTCCGTGTAACAGGGAAAGGTGACAGATTCGAAGCTTACCCGCCGACGACTTGTGTTTCTGGCCGCCATTTGTCATGTCCTTGTCTTGATATATACAATTTTGAAAAAAAGAATGATTCCGAGAGATTCCTTCAAGGCGTCGAGTACATGTTTGTAATTGTTCGAGTGAATGCGTCGCTTGTTAGAGCTATGGTATGGATGGACTCGTCAGAAAGTGAGATGGCTTCTGGACAAAGTTAACGTCATTGACTCGGTTGTTCCTTCCGAGGTCCCGAGCTGTTTGCTTCAACCATGACTCGGACTTTAGTCCGTCTAGATCAATGCCATCAGATTGGAATGATTGTAAAGTCAGATCGTGGGGACGAGAACTTGAGATATTGAGAGAAAATTGAATACATCAGAAGCGTAAATGTATAATACAGGAGTAGTTGCATGGAAATGCTTAAAATACACGAGGATATTCTCCTTTGACCGGAAAGAAGATTCGACAGGTCCCTGAGACGACAACGCTTTTTTAGTATGGGAGAGTGTGGACCAGAGAGAACGCCGTGACAAAGAGCTCATACAGGAAGACTCGATCCAAGGAGATATGCAGAAAGTGGTGTCTTGTGGAAAACAACATGAAGAGTAGAGGTTGTGAGCTTAGATGTACTCTCTTGCGCTCTTTTGGAGTTCAATCAGTCTCCATCCGCGAGTTTCAGGGTTGTGTACGTCCTCGGGAAGTCTGGTCACTCCGATGGCGTATGTGACTTGTTGGACCTTGTCTTCCATACCAGAAGCCAGCTGGCCAGTCTTCTTGTTCTTGTAAACGTGCACCTCCTGAGTACGGCACATGATGACAAAGACGGGAATGTCACCAGGCTCAAGCAGGCGTGCGTTGAGTACGTCGACGTTGCGGATATCCAGGATGCGACCATCAGAGACAAGACCGTGCTGGGTGTATTGTTGCATCAGGGCGGCGTAGACCTGGTATTGTGCTGCGCTCAACCACTGCTTGAGTACCTCGGTATCGCCCTTGACGTAGGCGTCAAGGACTTCAGGAAGAATGTACTCGCGCATCTCTTGCAACCAAGGCTCCATCTGGAAGCTGGGATCCATTTCGCGGAACTTCTTGATGACCTTGGCTGTCTCGTTCTCGGCGAAGAAGCCAGCCACGCGGTCACTGATACTGCGGGCAGTAGAGATCAAAGGGTTTTCGGACTCGGCGTAGGTGTTCTTGAAAGCGAAGAGGCGTTGCATAGTCTTGCTGCTGTCGCGGAACTCGCGCCATGACTCTTTCCAGGCTGCATCCTTATGAACGGTGACGTTGACTCCAGCACTGCAACAATTTATTAGTATGAATAGAAGATGTAGGCACGGACTGCACTCACTCAGGATCCTCGACCAAGGGCTCGCCTGAAGGTCTGCGACCCTCGGCGATGTCTTTGGCTTCTCTTGCTTCTCTGCGCTTTCTACGCTCCTCCTTCTCGACCCAACCACCGTAGCGCATAGAGCTACCGTCATCGATGACCTCCTTGACGTTCTTGAATGCCTCGGTCTCTCTTACAGGACGAGTGGCTTTCTCAAGACCCGAACCGACTGCGCCAGCACCGTATCTGATGCCCTTGACGACGTTGGTGTCCCATGTCCAAGCAGCACTCTTGCCAATAGCTCCAGCGGTAGTCTTGATTGTGCTTCCAGCAGCGGACGAAAGAGCACCGGTACTCTTCTCGTATGCGGCGCGAGCCTTTTGAACGTTGGGGTTCTCGGTGAAGTCGTGAATGCTACCAGACAACTGCTTGGTACCTTCGTTCCATTCCTTGCTCTCCTTGAACTCGGTTTGCAACGTCTCGGTAAAGACTTGCCATGGAGTCTTGTTGCCGTGCTTTGGTGGTGGAGGCTTGTTGTCCTTCTTTTCCTTCTTCTCGGCACCCTCAGCTTCGCCTTCAGCAGCTTCGCCCTCGGTCTCGCCTTCTTTCTTCTCCTTCTTGGGTGCGTCTTGTTCAGGGTCGGGAACGTAGGCACCGGCGTCACGAGCAGCAGTGGCCTGGTAAATTCTCTCGGCTTCGCTCATGGGCTCGTCGGCCTTCTTTGCTTTCTGGACAGGCTCAGACTTTGTTTCAGCATCTTTTGACTGCTTAGCAGCAGGCTCCGGCTTTGGCGTCTCTTCCTTGGGAGCAGAACCCTGAGCAGCGCGTTGACGCTTGCGCTCAGCCTGCATCTCCTTGAAAGAGACTGAGCGCACAAAGGTGGTGGCGACAGAGGCAGGGAGGAAAGGCGATGACAACCTTGACGGCGTAGAGGCGACCGAAGAGATCAAGGACGAGTTTGCGGCATTGGAGCGGTTCAAGACATGTGTGGATATCCGGCGGTATGCAGCGGTGCGGCCGTGGAAGGCGGGCGCATTGCGGACGACATTTGCGGGAGCTCTAGGCAAGAGCAGTTGTCGACTTAACGAGGTCATGCTGTGGTGTGTGGTGTATGAGAGGCAAGAGAGCGAGAGGCCGTTCTTGTCACAAACTCGCCGCCCGCGCTTTCGCTGGTGGCCGAATGTTCGAGCTCAAAAAAGACGCACAGGCCACCGACTTCCGCCGCGTCTCCTCCGTCGGCCGTCCTCGATCCAAGAAATTCGACCTGCTAAGCACCAGTCACTCAGTCTCAGACCTGTCGCCAACCACACATCCAACATGAACGTCTTCCGACCACTGGCCAGGTTGGCCGCCCGCCCTACAACAGTCATACCATCACCCTTCACTCGCGCTATCTCATCAACGCCATTGCCCGCCGCACCCATCACATCCAGACGAGGAGGCACCCTTGAACTCGGCGACTGGATCGGTCGTTTGGGCGACAAGTCAAATGGTCCTCCAGGAATCGACGCAATCGATCTTGGTACTCCTCAACCGCATCGCATGCACGTCTATGCGACAAAGCACAACACCCACATCACCTTCACCCAACCTCCGAAAAAGGATCCCGCAAACCCCGGCAAGCAAGTCGATGTCCTCATGTCTCTCTCTGCTGGAAACATTGGTTTCAAGAAGGCTGGTCGCGGAAGTTATGATGCTGCATACCAACTCGCTGCTTTCGTCCTTAAGCAAATTCAAGAACGTGGTCTCATGCGCGACCTGCAAAGTCTAGAGGTTGTCATGCGTGGCTTTGGAAAGGGAAGAGAAGCTGTCACAAAGGCTTTGCTGGGTTCTGAAGGCTACCTGGTCAGGAATAAGATCAGTTCGGTCAAGGATGCTACCAGGCTCAAGTTTGGTGGTTCCAGAAGTCCCAAGCCCAGAAGATTGGGTTGATCGTCTTGTTCATCTTTCTCCTCAGGGAATTGCTTATGGCTTTCCCATCTCTATGATTATCTCATGGCCACAAACGGTTTGGCACGGCGTTGGTTGGAAGGTCTTACGCCTCTTGTATATTACTTTTTGTACTAAACATCCTCGAATGTCGCATGCATGCACTGTATCAAAGTCATGCTGGTATCATTTGCGTCTATCATAGCGCGCACTAAACAAATTTTTGCTCGCTGTCATGAACATGCCGTTAACCCTGGTTGATCTATCTGCCAGCACCTCCAGCACCGCCAGCGCCTCCCATGAAGTTCTTTGCCCTGCGACTCTTGTCAGTAACGTGTTCTTCACATGAGGTACGCATATACTCACATCTCAGCAATACTGGGGTCATTCATCAAGCTAGAGAGGTCGGGCATGCCGCCTTGACCTCCGGCACCACCGGCGCCGCCACCACCGCCAAACTTGTCGGCCATCTCTCTGACACGAGGGTTGCTCATCAGGTTGTTCATCATGTTGGGATCCTTCATCAGGTTCTGGGCCATCTGCTGCATCATAGGGTTCTGCATAAGACTGGCGAAGTCGGGCATGCCGCCAGCACCACCTGCACCACCGCCGCCGAACATGCCAGCGAGGGACGAAAGGTCGGGCATGCCACCGGCACCACCAGCGGGAGCACCGCGGGAAGTCTCCTCGACACCGCCCTCCTCTTCAACTCTTCTTCTGGCAGTCTCATAACCACGCTTCATGGCATCACTGCCTCCGTTACCCTCTGCGTCGATACCGGCCTTGTATGCGTCCATGCTGCCCTGAGCATCTCCGAGGGCGAAACGTGCGAGACCAAGTCTGCTCCAGGCCTTGGTGTACTTGGGGTCGGCAGCAGTAGCGAGTTCTGCATCGTTCTTGGCGGATTCGTGTTGACCAGCGCCCGAGTAAGCGGCGGCACGGTTTGAGAGGTAGATGGTGTTCAGGGGGGCAATCTCGAGGGCCTTGGTGTAGTAGTCGATGGCAGTAGCGTAGTCCTTCTTCTGCATGGCGGCGTTTCCTTGAGCCTTAAGAGACTCAGATTCGCTAGTAGGAGCATTCGACTTCTCGTTGGCGCCCTTGGAAGAGCCAGTAGGAGTAGCAGGGCGGCCCTCCTTAGCGCTGCTGGGACCTTCGGTGCTGGCAGTGCTCTTGCCCTTCAGCTTCTCGTACACGCCATAGATGCTGAGAAGGTTCTGTCCGCCCAGAGCCTGAGTCATGGCAGTCTTGTCGGTAGGGTCGACATGGAATGCTTCGGCGATGCATGAAGTTGCAATCTCAATGGACTCCGAGTCGTCAGATTGGAGAGTGCCATCCTTGAGGGACGTGTTGAGGAAGTCAATGATGGCCAGGGCCAGCTTTTTTCTTGAGTCGGACATGATGTTGGTGATGTGTGTATTGAGGAGTAGGAAGTGACGGTGGAGGTGGAGATAATAATGTCGAGGGCAGGTGGCCCAGAAGGTTCCAAAGTGGCAGGCGACAACAATGCGCAGTTTCCCTTGGCATTTCGCGGGGTTCAAGGCCGTGGTGGGGCAGGAACAAGTCGGTGACGACCCTTCTGAATTAAAGTCGTTCCTTCCTGTTCCTGAATACCCAATACACCTGAATAATCACCATGTTCAAGAAAGAGTCAGTAAGTCAGGTACATCACTTCTAGACTCAAATGTTGACTTCGAGCAGTTTGACACCCGGCGCCAAAAGCAAGGTCAAGTCGTCGGCCCAGCGCGCCATTCGCGCAAAGGCCATCGAGACCTATCCCCGCCTCGAGCCTTATATGGATGAGATTATGCCAAAGAAGGAGCAGATTGATCTCGTCAAGGTGTATGTGCTTTCCTGGAAGGAGTTGACTCTAAACATCAACCACCAAGCATACATTTTGCGTGTGCAAATGCTAACAACATCGTCGACAGACCTGATCGCGTCTCCCTCTACGTCCTCGGTTCCACTCCTCTCTTCTGGCAACACATGGACGACCCTCTTATACCCCACCTCTCCCTCGTCCACAAGTACCCTCAATGCTTTGACAGGATACGAATCGATCGTGGCGCCATCCGTTTCGTTTTGTCAGGTGCTGCTCTCATGGTACCTGGTCTCACATCTCCCGGTGGCCGCCTACCCGATCTCTCAGTCAGTGAGGACGATAAAGAGGCCAATGATGGTTACGGAGGAAAAGAATTACAAGCGGGTGATATCGTAGTTGTAGAGGCAGAGGGTAAAGAGAGTGCCTGCCTGGTCGGTGTCTTGAAGATGAGCACCAAGGACATGAAGGAGAAGAAGAAGGGCGTTGGTCTCGAGAATGGCCATTACCTTGGTGACGGCTTGTGGAACCTGTCTCTTTAAGAGCCAAGTTTTCGACACGATTGCATAAGATACCTAGGCTAAAAGTTGGAGCATCGAGTTCGCGTTGGATAGACGTTTAATCCATATTGCGACTGTTATACAGCTATGAGATTATGACTTACCGCCTGTGCTGTCGTTTGCTTGCTTCTCCATGTGTGGAAATAGACCATTGTGCCTTTCTACAAAGAGTCCGACGCTCTAGATCTTTGTGGGAGAGAACAGTCAATGATGGTCCTTGAGCTTGCTTCACTGCAGCATGTTCTCTGCTTTACCGCTATAAGTAACGTTTTCCGGGTGGAACTCAGAGACAGACTTCCAAAATATGCTGTAGTCCATAGCCCGCTGGTAATGTTTCGAGCAAGCTATTGCCGCCTTCATTCTTCGTCAAATCTCATCCCAGCAACGCCCAACCCGCTCTTTTCTGAAAAGCGTCGGATCCAAAGCCCAAACAACATCACATCGACACCTTCAACCACAATCACATCAACCATCATCTCCAAACGAAGCGCAATCTCCAAAACAAAATTACACTGCGAAACCGAAAAGAGTGAACCTCAGCACGACGCAATCTTCGGACTCTCACGTTCTCACGGTCCGGGAGAGGATTGAGAAACCATGGACAACTTTGCCAGCGAGACTGACAGCGACTACACCAGTTATTGGCGGGATTGGGTAAGTAACCTTTCATTGTAATCAGATCTCCGGTTCCTCGTCGTCACTTCGCGCAAAAGACAAGATATCGGGAGAGACCCCTCGTGCAGCGTGTGAGCGATGAACGGTCAGCGCTGCACCCCAAAGTCGTGGAGAGCCCGCCCTGTCGTGCACGAGAAGCTTGTACGACCGCGGTCCTGCACACATCGATATGATTTGATTCCTGTGCGTTAGGCTCTCCTCCATGAGAGCACTATGACTCTGCAAGAAAGTGCTGTTCCGCACATTGCGCAGGACCATTCCCACCTTTCTCAGCACAGTCTTGACACTTCCCTTGCACCACGTTTCGTTTCCATCAGAAGACCTGACTTTTGCCCAATACAGTTCGTCTCATCTCGCGGCAATGAGTACTATTGCGAGATCGACGAAGACTACCTGACCGATCGTTTCAACCTCACTGGCCTCAACACGGAAGTTCAATACTACCAATACGCGCTTGATCTGGTGACCGATGTCTTTGACATGGAGGTCGACGACGACATGCGTGAGCAGATTGAGAAGAGTGCCAGACACCTCTACGGACTCGTGCATGCACGTTACATCGTGACGACTAGAGGTCTCGCAAAGATGGTGAGTTTTACCCGAAAGCATCAGCCATAGAAATGAATGGTCGACTGACGATCGATGTCAAAAGCTCGACAAGTACAAGTCCGGTACGTTTGGTAAATGTCCTCGCGTTATCTGCGACCAACAACATCTTCTGCCCATGGGTCTACATGACGTCCCAGGCACCTCAACCGTGAAACTCTACTGCGCCAAATGCGAGGATATCTACAACCCCAAATCATCTCGTCACAACGCCATCGATGGAGCATACTTTGGCACTTCTTTCCACAACATTCTCTTCCAAGTCTACCCAGCAATGCTTCCGCCCAAGACTCAGAGACGCTATGAACCCCGTATTTATGGCTTCAGGGTTCATGCCGCAGCTGCGTTGATGAGATGGCAGGAAGAGAAGAGGGAGGAGATGAAGGATAGACTCAGGAAGGGAGGTCTGGAGACCGGCTTCGAAGAGGAAGACGAAGAGTTGGAGGAGGACAGTGACGAGGGTGATGAGAGCAAGGATGGCATTGACGACATGTTCGAGGCTCCTGCTGCTACCGTACAGTAGACGTGGGAAGGTAAAGGAGGGCTGAGTTTGATTTTCTTTTTCTTTTCTTTTCTTTCGATACCTTCTCTTGGATGAGAGGGGTCGTGTTACTCTTGCATCGGTCTGGTGCATCGCTGCAGATTGCAGTATTCTACATTGCTTCCAATTACTCTTCTTGCTTCCAATATCTCAATGTTTTTGTCTATGCCCTTCCGGCACGACCCATCTGGATGATCTCGCCAGTGTGTTTCTCATCACCTCGCAGAACCGGCCACGAAGCACCGTCTGCTTTAACAAGCCTTAACTCCAGCTTGGTTCCCATGATGCTGAACTCGCTCTTTTCCTTGTCAATGGTACCGAAAAGCGGCACGACCTGCTGGAACCTCTTACGGTCACTCGTCCTCAGATCCAAGTCCACCGCCTTGTCTTGAAACTCGACCTTCGAAATGGTCTTGTCAATCTTCTTCAAGTACAAACTTGCCATGACCTTGTCGGGTGTCTGGTAGAAGTCATGTCTCACGCTCTCCAGCTTCTCCTCTCCTTCGTCTTTCTTTGCACCCACGAACAAGTGGCGCGACTTGGTCTTGCAACCAGGGATACGGAGGAACTCGTCGAACTCTAGGACGCGGCGTTTGCAGCATGACCAGCCCTTGCTGCCTTCGTGGAAGATGGGGGCACCAGGATGATGTTGACAGTTTTCGTCGTCGCTGCGAGGTGCGCCTTTGTGTGTTACGCCACAAGCCTTACGCTTGCATGTTGCGTTTTCCGGGACTGTAGCGTCTGGGTCATCGTCTTCGTCTTCTGGGGGTGCGGGCGAAGAGGGTGGTTGCGGGGCTTGGGCTGTGGGTGCGCGACCAGGTGCGGCTGGCTCGGAAGAAGTTACAGTAGATGCAGGCGCGGGAGCCTCAGCGGGAGCAGCTTTTGGTTCTTCGACGGGTGTGTCGTCGACGGTGCTGTGTTTGCCGGTCGTGCAAGGAGGGATGGTCATGAATTCGTCAAAGGTCAGGACGCGAGGTTTGCAACATTTCCATCCTGTCGAGAGTCGTCAATCAGTTGCTCATGCATAACTGAAATGATGGTGTGTACCTTTCTGGCCCTCGTGAAAGACTGGCTATAGCAGGGTTAGCTATAGGTATGCTTAAGGTACTCGGTAAACTGAATCGCTTACTGGACCGGGATGATAGACGCATTCTTCATTGTCGTCGGCGAATGTCTTGCCGCAGCCCTTGTGTACACACTTTCCAGGCATCTTGAATTTTGTTAGTAAGGCAGAAACGTGAATTGGACAAGTAATATTTGTCCATGCGAGATGCGAGCCAATTCTTGGAGCTTTCTAGAATGACGTTTTGTGCTGTGTCTTCAACCAAGGAAGGTGCAGCCGAACATCCTTCGGCCGGTTGCGCTTTCCTTCAAAGCTCTGCCTTCTCACCAGCCTCCTCCGTTGAGCAGCATTCTTCGACTATCTGCTTGGTCTAGAGGCGCTACTATATTCGACTTCGATTACCATCGTTGTCAGCTCAACATTTTGTGAAGCTATTCTAGAACCAATAGAGTCGTCTACTGCCGTCTAGCAGTGTAACATGCTATGTCGTCAGCTCTGGCACATGCCAAAGGTAGGCATACGGTCGTGCATGTACCTTAATGTCCAAGGGTTGAATCAAACTCGAATCAATCATCTAGACATCATCGAGTTATGCCTCTATTCCCCACTCCTCGACACGTCAAATAGTTAATCATGAGCTTGAACGCCATAGCGAAAGCTCCTTTCTTGCCTGAGAAGCTTGTCGTTTTTTGCGACGGCACTTGGTGTGGCCCGGAATATGGCACGCGTACTAACGTCCAGCTACTGGCTGAGATGGCCGGCATCGACATGCATAACTCGAATGGCTCACGAGAGATCAGTGATTCCTCACGGCAGCTTAGAGCGAAATACTTCAACGGGCTGAGATGCAATTACTTAACATATGGCTTTGGCGCCTCGGCGGACAACATTGGACAGCTATGTCTTGAACTGTACCGTTACATCGCGCGATACTACAAAGAAGGAACAGATATATGGCTTTTTGGTCTAGGTAGAGGGGCCTATGCTCTGCGCTGTGTCGCTGGCATGATCAACAATTGTGGCATCATCAAGGAACCGAGCGATGAGCTATGCGACCTGGTCCTCCAGACTTATACATCACCCCGCGAGAACGATAAGCCTTCGTCGGATCGCAGCAAGGACTTTCGCAGAAGGACTAGTTGGGATGTGGACACACCTATCAAGATCATGGTTCTACTAGATACTATCGGCAGCATCGGTCACGGCTATAATCACCCTGGAACCAGACTTGCGAGTCCAACGCTTTGGGACGAGGTCGTTCCGGATGTCGTAGAGACAGTCTTCCATGCTTGCTCTATACACGATCGACTGCCATTCCTCCAGCCATGTCTTGCGACCAAAGCATCTCACAGCACTACGCCTCAGATATCCGAAACTTGGTTTCCCGGATGTCATTACGACATCGGAAGACAGCACTGTCGAGTCCTTCCTCAAGGCTTGCTCCTCCTTGTCCCAAGACTACTTACTGGTGTCGTAGAGCCGAACCATGTGCTCAGCAATGCTGTCTTGTGTTGGGTTCTGCAGTCCGTCGTTCAGCAGTTTCCATCTCAGGCCGTATTCCAGGACTCACATTGGCGGATCAGTTTCTTGAAGAAATCGATCAGATCACCTGCTACCAGCACTGGCTCCGGCGATGTTTACGGACCATTGAAAACGCCTCTCTATGCACCCTTCGGTCGCATACTGACTCGACTTCCCATCATCCCTTCAATACTCGGCAGTGTAGCATCTGTGCTTCCACTCAAAGATAGAAGAATACCCGACCAGTCAGCCAATATTGTTGACTTCGACACTTCAGGTCATGCGGACAATCAGACAAGTCTAGCGGAAATGGCTGGAGTGAATACTCGGAGATATCCCTCGAAAGCCTATGAAACTTGGAAGGCATGGACGAAGCAGATCACTGTGGCCAAACATCGGAAAACTATATCCTGGGCTAACGATTCGGTCGTGGATTCCAACGATGCCTCAAAACACCTTCAGATCGAGCCCAAACACGCGGAAGCTTTCCATCTGCCTTGGGTAACTTGTGCGGGCACACACGACGACAACGCCAGTATCGCGAGTACCCCTAGCCGACGTGACTCCGCGGATCCTCAGCCCCGACACCAGCGCTCCTCGTCCCTGCTCCAGAACATTGTTCTTACAGCTTCAGATGATGCCTTGATGAAAGCAGTCATCAATTCAGAAATCGATCTCGTTCAAGACATCCTCAAACAAAAGGCTTCCGAACTAGCCTTTGACTTTGAATGGTTGAGCGAATTGATCGAGTTGGGCTACAGCGTAGAAGACATTGGACTAGCGCTTATCGAAGAGGAAATCGAGTCACCCTGGCTTCTGGTATCAGGCGGCAACTTCAGCAAACGAGCTTTGAGGGTGTCGAAGAGATTGGAGCGCAGGAAGAGGTCAGGGGCTGTTCTCTGAAATGTGCGTGAATGTTATGACCAACCCTTGTCGCTGTTTTGGATAATATGACGCGGCTTCCGGCTTTGATCAACTTTTTGGACCTCGTTCGCTCTTCCTTTCTGCGCAACAACTTAGCTCGGAGCAGTGGATCCACTCGAGCTTCTCGACTTCCTACTAATCCCTTGGCTTTCGCTTGACATCCGATATTGCTGACAGGTCCTGTTCCTCTTCTGCACTCTGCCTCCGTCCGCCATCTCTTTGTGAATTCTGGCAGTCTTCCACAAACTCTCTTGTCACGTCATCATGCCCGATCAGCACGATGACAAGCTCGGCTCAGAAAACATATTGGCCGCCATCACCAAGCTCCAAGAACATACCAAAGACGTCAACACAGTTCTCGTTGACTTGAATCTCGCATCGTGGAGATGTTTCACGATGACGGGACTGTTCATACTCCGCGTATAGAGGAACACGACACACCGCGTATCTTTTACAGCAACATGCCACTGGGCTTCCATCTCCTTGTTGACGGCAGTACATTGCTCTTGTGCGAGGAAAAATTCTCAAAGGCTCCGTCGGCGTGACTTGCTGATTAGCTTTCCCGACGACCACATTCGTCAATTTGCGACGAACCCCCGGGATTAGAGACTGCATCCTACGACTCGCCGACACATGCGAGGTCTGTGGTTGAAGTGCACGTTTCGATACCCGTCTCATATGAGACACTGTGATATAGTCAACTAAGTGAACGAAAAGGTTGCTATTCAAACAAAAGTCTATGCAAGATTGTATCCACACATTGTATATAAAGAAAGCTCCTTTAACCAGACCATCCACCCATCCCATCCAAAACTCTGTGATCGTTCCAATATTGTTGCCCCTGGTCCATTGAAACCGTGTCTCCAAAATACATCCATTGCTGCTGAGCTGCTGTAGTCTGTTGGACTTGGCTGTTTGACCACGCGATGTCGAGATCAGGATATTGTTGGACCGGTAATAGAGATTCGTCGTCAGTCATCGTAAAAGTGTCGTTAATGCCCATATCGTTCATGTCTCGGGTAAACGTAGAAGGCGGGGTCGGAGGAAGTATGGACTGATTGATGACAGTCGGTTCGCTGGAGGCAGAACGTCTACTCTGCCACCGCAGGAACACCTGCTCCATGGTGCCCTGGAATACTTGTCTAGCAAAGTCCTCGATCTGGTCGTGTTGCTGGGCGTCCCAAGAATGCATGTTTGCACTAGCGATACTCGTCACTATGTCGTGTCCCTCACGTGTGCAGAAGTCTCGGAAGGCCGATAGCTCGGCGGAGAGTGTAGTGTCCATGACTGTCATGTATAAGTGAGGTGTCACAAGTTCTTTGGTTGGGGTCAGGCTTACAAGGTGACTCTGGCTTCTTTGCTCCGGGAAACAGAGTTGTGAACATCGAGTACCAGCTTTCTTGCACCGACTTGCTTGTGCCACGACGCTTGAGCTTTCGCATGGTAGCCTTGTCGATACCTTCAAGACAACGTTCTGGAACGGTCTGACATGTACCTTCTCTTACATGCTTGTCTCTAGCTTCTGTGTTGTTGCGGAAGACTGCGTAGCACTTGGGGCAGTGGATGGGTATAGTATGCATACGTTCGAGGTGTTGCCTAAGCATGTCAGTGTTGGCTTTGTGTTGATTCGTTCATTCCACATACTTGACACGAGATATGCCTTTGAGGACATATGTATAGCACTTTTCGTGCTTGAGCGGGTCGAATTTGACAAACGGACATGCCAATGGAGGAAGGTCTTCATCAGATCGGGAAGCCCTAATCTTCCGCTTGGGAGTTTTGTCGTCCTCGTTGCCATCGTCATCTTCTCCTTCAGTGTTACGTCGCCGCTTACCTCCCGCCGAAGGTAGAGAAAAGCCTCTCGAACCAAAGCCGTTAGACGCAGGATGACCGTCAAAGCTAGATGGATAGCTAGAGTTCGATGACTCTTGTTCACTGGTCCCCGGTGCGTGCTGGCGAGATGAGATGTATGCCGTCAATAAGCACTGGACTATCGGTCCTAGTAGGGGTTGGAATACTGTGTCGCACTCGCTCAAATCGGTATCGAAATCAGTATCCATGTTCATATCGTCCGTGTCGGACTCGAACAACGAGTCTGCGTATGTGTCTGAGCTATACGCGGGCGATGGTTGCTCCAATTCATCTGGAGATGATGGCACACCGATCATAAGGTATGGTGAGTGTGTATCGTCCATGAAGTCTGTGGAGGTGTCCATCATCTCGATAGGATCACACATGTCATCTTCAGCGTCGTGAGAAATCAGAATGGACGGGGGATTAGCATGTCCTCGAAAAGTTCCCCGGAAGGAACCAGAAGGATAAGATGCCGGAGCTGACAACATAGGACTTTGTGCAATTTGTTGGAACAAATAATTGGTGGGCTCGAAGCTCTCTTGTGTCTCTTCAGATGGACTCGCGGCGACATCACTATGCTCATTGTCTGACGAAGGTATCTTACGGGAGCGATGTTTTGCTGTGATCTTTCTACGTTTAGTTCTTTGCCGACTGAGGGCACTTGATAGCTGTACGGAATCCGGTGTACACTCCGATCTACCAGGTTATTAGTCGCTAGGATGGCATGATTAGCTTCATCAACATACTTGATCAGCAGCTCAGCTACTTGGGCCTCGTCGTATCTGTGTGTTCCCTCAAGATGAGCCTTGAAGTTGTCCTTCCGTGGCCATATCTTGTCCTTCTTCTGGCAGGAAGGAGCAGCACATCGATAGTAGAACTTAGAAGTCTTCACGGTCAACACACTATGGCATGTCTTCTTGTGTCGGGCTAGGTCATGCGGAGATGCAAAACCATTTTGATTGTCGCAACCAGATACATCACACTTGAATGGACGAGTGTGTGTGAGCATGTGCTTTCTGTAAACAGTTAGCAATCTTCGATGGAACGTTGTCAAGGTACTGACCTTCTGTCCGCGTTGTTGCTGAAGTAGCGACGCTTCTCTGACTCCTCGTAGCAGATTTCGCAGTACTCCGAGGCCTGATGGGTTCTGATGGGTTCTGATGATGCGTTTTCCTCGTTCTCAGTACAATGCCTGCCGGCATAGTCCATTGAGCCATATCCACTATCGCTGATTGAAAGCTTGTTTCTAGCCTTGATCACCGGTAGGGAATGCATGTCTTGCGAGGTACTGGCATAACACCAAGACAGCCATGCTTCTTCGTTCTTGGTAGACGGCATACTATGTGCTTCATGTCGAACATCCGAGTGTCTCCTTCCAGTGGAAGCTGCGATGGGTACTGGCAACGATGTACTAGAATCTTGTTCAATTGGCTGTGTAGACGGGAAGAGTTCGAAGTCTTGATTGAGACTATCTTCAGAGAAGTCCTAATTGATCAATGGTTAGCATTTGTTTCCACTATCAAGTGACAAAGACTCACGTAGGGAATTGTTGAGCTGTGCCAGGCCATTCGAGGAAGTGGGATATATCAAAGTAATGATGCACAGATTGTAGTGATCTTTCGTAGTCAATGGTATTCTCTCTCTATGTCGAGAGGAATATATAGTGAGAGCAAAATGGGTGAAATGAAGTAGAAAGAGTTGGGTCGGTTAGAATGCGAGGAAAACATGGTGGAGGAGACAGGTCTGTCATATAGGTGTGTACAGCTAAGCTGTAGGTGGATGACTCCTTCCTCACACATGCGCATCCGCACACTGGTGTGCTCACATAGCTAAGCCTTGCTACCTACCGGATAGTGTCATAGCGCGGGGAAGGAAGCGCTCGGCGCGATTAGATCCTGATGAGGTTATGCCATAGCCGGGCCATAGCCCCCAGGATTCCTTCTCGGACACCGCCGAACGATGCGATTGACACTTGATACGCACGTTCAAACAAGCAATCGAAAGACGATGGAAAGCAAGAACCCCTATGATCACTCCGGCTTGGCTCTAATTTGTTCGAGAAGCCATCCAATCATTCGAATGATCGCCGGCACACGTGTGCCGTGTTCTCCATCATCCTCATATGCAAAGGCATAGTCACATGTACAGTAAAGAGATGCACACCTCCGTCAACAAGAGATAAGTTGAACTGATAGAAGCTGAATCTTTCTGTAAACCGTCCTACTGTTTCAAATAATTGTGTATGAAGTATTGCGATGATAACAACTACGCATATGTTCTGTCGTGAGAGAGACGTTAGCACGTGGGGAAGATGGCACATGATGGTTTGACTGCGGATTCGACTGCGGGCCAAGCCTCAATGACAACACACTTGTTTCTGCTGCGCCAACCTCCATCGAACCTTCCAATGCGGTTATCGGCACCTCAGGATTCGCGCCATGCGTCTGATCGTAGATACACAAAACCAGGATGCTGGAGTCAAGAAGTTCAGGCACATGACTGCGGGAGTACATTTCGACTATACAAATCTGGAAGTATACAGCGACGCGGAAGGATTTCCGATCTCCCCCTAGAACCCGACGACTCTTCGTTTCTTCTTTGCCGGCTTTCCACCAAACTTCCCTGGCTGAATCTGGCTAGTAAACATGTTTGGCGTAGCTTGGGAGCTCGCTAACAGCTGGGTGCCCTGACTTGTCGCTCTAGCAGAGTGAGGCACATTCGGTGCTTCGCTTCTAGAAGGTGTCATGAATGCAGGCTGACTCGCACTTACGATGCCGGGGACTTGGCTGTTCGCGAGACTCATGGCAGATGCTTTTTGCGCTTCACGTCTCTGCTTGTCCAACAACTTCTCGGCGCGGCGCTTTAGTCTCGCTCTCTCCCTCGGCGTCAGATCCTCGTCTTCTTCCTCGGCCTTTTTCTCCTGCTCTCGCTGGACTGCAAGCCAATCGTATTTCTCTGGGTTACTGCCAAGGCTCCAATGCGCGAGTGTGTTGGTCAGACCTTTAGGCAGCGGGCCTGGTGTGGGTTTGTCTGGAGTGAATGTGGTGTACCGTTGCAGGCGTGCGAATTCGGGAGATACTAGAGTCGACGGATGGCTAGACAATGACGTGACTGTAGTCATCGACGGTGTAGCTGTTGGTGACGGTGTTGGCAGAGACGATTGAGGGAAGGAGTATGCCTCTTCAGTAGCTTGCGTCTCGGGTATCGTTTCCTCACTTAGCTCTACCGGTGGCTGCCTGAGGACATGACTTGCCAGACAAAGTCCGGCGGCAATTCTTCGTGCCAGTTGTTCCTTGACAAGTCGTACTCTTCCAGGTACTGTCTGAGATAGTGGTGTAAGCCAGTGGGCCACAATATTATCATAGATGGCCATCAGATCCATATTGCTGTCAGGACCAAGATCGAGGGAGGAGTAGCCAATACGCGCAAGTTGTAACCTCTGGTCAACATCCTCCATGTCTTCTCCATGTTCTGTCTTGGCGGAAACCATGTCCTTGAATTCAGCAGCAGCTTGATCAATGTCAGGTACCAGGATTTGATCATCGACTACTTCTGACAGAAGCTTAGGGCCATCATAAGTGGGTTCAGGAGCCTGGAGAGCTTGTTCGATCCGCGAGATTATACGCGAAAAGTCTTCTGTCTTTGAAGCAGCGCCAGTCGCCCGAGCGTGAGATAATTCGTATAGCATAGTCCAATCGTCCCGAGTTGATTTCCGCGGATCAGCATGAGAGGATACTATAACATCTTGGTCTTCTCGGGTGTTCCCTAGTCCTTGGTTGGCAAGTGACTGTGCGACAAAACCGGTCTCTTGTAGACGAGGATGACTTTGTACAAGCCTTCCGCGCCAATCAGGAGGCGCGACCTCGGGAAATGATGATTCGAGCACTGTGCTTGGTGATGCGTAATAAAGCTTTTGTACAATAGCCATGTCACTGGTGATAGCAGTTACAACGAAGAACCTCGTGGACAGATCTCGATAGATTTTTCCGAGTCCGGATGGCTTTTCATGGTGTCCACTCTCTCCGTACTCCGCAGGCTGAATCTGGAAAGTCAGAACTGCAGAGGTTGTTGCGGTAGAAAGCTCAGGCAGAACTAGTTTAGTAGCATCTGCGACTTTCAAAAATCGAGGAGTTGACTCATCCGGCGTAAAACGAAAGCTGGTTGCGAGTGGGCTCAATGAAGACTTGATAAACACGACAACGTCTACAATCAATGGTTAGCATCTCGTGCAAGTCGCAAGTAGTGGTTGCCGTACCAATATCGTCAACAAAATCAGACAAGCCAAGCCCAGTGTCCTCAGGATCTCTGAAGTGTCTGCACTGCAATACAATCTCAGCACCAGCAGTACTATAACTCTCTGGATCAAACTCGTCCAGACATCGCACACGTAGACAGAACAACGATATCGAGGTCAGAACAAAGACAAGTGTTGGATCCAGAGGGTTTAGCATAATATCAAGAATCCAGTGAGGAGTTCCAGCAATCCCAAGGTCTGGAGACTGAAGTCTGACGGGTTTTGCTTGAATGTCGTAAATGCCCAAGCACCTTCTACTGGCAGTAATGATGGTCTGCACATTGCCGGCCCACAATGCTCTACCCCACCCGTCGTCCAACAAAGTAGTAGTGGTCTCTTCATCCGGGATAGTTTGATCGTTGGTAGCTCCACGACAAAGCTCAATCGGTTTGCCATGCTCAGATGGAACTTGTCTGCGACTGGAGTCCCAGACGTGCCAGGTACCGTATTGATCGACGGTAATGAACTGCTTCGAATACCAGTGGTTGAAGGCAACATGAGCAGGAGCAAGACCGCTGAACAGATCCAGGTTCAGAGTACACAGCTGATCTGTGTGGAAGCGAGATGGTGTGCCAGTAAGAGAGTTCCACGAGGAGGCACGTTTTCTTGCAGCGACACGTAGAATATGGACGGCAGTTGTGGTTCGAACCGCGAGAGTACGAGCAAGACTCGAGTCCTCGTCGGCGTCTGCGAAACAAATCTGGCGGATGGGCTGAGGAGCATGCCAAGTACCAGATTCACCAGATATACGCGGAACATCGATCCAGACAGATTTGTTCCGCTCCCAACCATGCTTTTGAGGCTGGACTTGGATAAGTCGCAGGATGTGTGCGTGGTCGGCAGCAGGAAATGTAACGATGGTCATAGAACGCTTTATGGCCTGATCGGGCACACGACCGAAGGCCAAAAGGTGGCCAGTGGTTGGATCATGGCGTGTGACAATCTTTTGGATCTCTTGCGACACAACTGCAGGCTCGACAAGGAGATGGGCACTCGGGGCGATGGTTGGATCAAAGTGAAGGAGGTCGGCGATTTGACGGTTCAGGTGTACGCTCGGTTTTCCGGTGGGAACAGAATGTGGTCGCGATTGGTTGCATTGCGGCTTGAAGACGAGTTGGGAGGTGCCGAGGGGCTCTAAGGTGGATGAAGGCTCGAGGTTCCTAGGGAGCAACCAGATGTGGTCCTCTTGGTTGTAGATGATTTGACCAAAGTGACCATATTTCAGGTCAGTGGTAGATTGGTCAGCCATGCGGCTTCTTCCTAGCTATGCGTGATAATGGGCCAGAGACAGATTGAATCATTGCCGGGAAGAAGGTGGTCGCGAAATCTTGTTGACTATGGGAGTTGAACGATGTGGTGATGTACGTGATAGATGGCGGGTCAGATGTCTATATGTCGAGGCAGAAAAGTTGGCGAGAAATTCATGGTCAAAAACTTGTCGAGATCGAAGCGCGTCAGGACTTGACCGGCCTCTCGGATCGGCAGCCGGGGGCGTGCCGACCACGTGCTCGGTATATCTCCTCGAAACAGACTGCCCAAGACTGTATCTCTGCAAAGCAAGTGGCAGCTTCGTAGATCATCACTTGAGCGTGTCTTTGACTGTCAAAGTCTAGCTTGTGAGAACAGTTGAACAACTCGGTCATGGTGTGATGGGATAGATACAAGGGGTTTCCCTATCCTCACGCAGACCTGACGTAGTCCGTGCCCCCAGCGGGGCCCTGGCAACGCAGCCCGAGTTTGTGTTTACTCCCAATTCTCCAATTCTGCCAAGTTCGACACAGACGCAACATCTCAAGTCCGTCTATACCGCTCCACATATCCAGCATTCACAAACATGGCCGCCGTCATGAACACACCCAGCCATGCGCGCTTCGATGCCTCCTTCGGCGCAGGCGGTCTACGAGGGCCCTACCTCACTCCCGATCCGCCCTCAATGGTCGACCAACTCCCTAGCATCAAGTTTGGTTTCGACGACCTGCGCGATCGCATGGCTCGCTTCACCCAGCGATTCGACCTTTTCATCGATCAAGGCCGCAAACGTGTACTCGAGGAGCGCAACCATTTCCGCATCAACATGTCTGAGATCCAAGGTCAGTCATTCTATACCACAACAGCCTGCTCAGCATGCTGACAATCTATTCCTCTACAGAATCCCAAAGATCAAGACGCAGAGAACTCGAAGACACATCCAACAAATCCATCGCACACCAAAACACTCTGGAAAAAGAAGCACAAGAACACGAAGAAATGCAGCAACAGATCCAAGAACTCGACCTCCAACGACAGAACCACGAAGCTCACCGCGACGACCTCCGTTCTCAGATCTCATCACTGCAAAAATCTATTCACGCGCGTCGCCAGGCACAAACCCACCATCAACGACAACTAGACAATCAAGCACGCCACAATCGTCCAGAGTTGCAGTTCTGGGAATCCCATCTTTGCATGCGGATTGAAGGTCTGGGTGTGGATGACAGAATCAAGTTTGTATACACACATGTGGATGAGAGGGACTGGGATGGTCAATGCGCGTTCGAGTTGAATATGGAGACAAAAGACTACCAAGTTGTAGCGGTGGAACCAGCTTTGGATGATGAGGCTGTGGATGCTGTGGTTGAGCGATTGAACGAGTCGAGGGATCTGGCTGCTTTCCTCAAAGCGATGCGTGCCTTGTTCACTGCTGCTATCAGGCACTGATTCACGTTTTCTTCGCGTTACATGTTACGATTAATGAATTACCGATTTTGTTTCCTCCTAAACCCGAGTCTTGAGTTCTGTCTGTCGTTCCTTCTTCGTGAATGTGTTGCCAAATCTTGCGGTCTGGAAAGTGACGCCCAGCCGAATCCAAACAACCACATCCGTCTTCCATCGGTCTTCCGTCCCGTCACAACCACCAAGATACAACAAAATGCCTCCCACAGAAGACAAACGCAAAGCTGCGCGTGAGACTATCGACGTCCTATATGAAATCTCTTCCTTGCTTGTACGTTTCCTCCCAAGTTCACTACGAGCTGTTCGACACGCCGGACAAGTGATGCATTGCCGCCAATCCAGCTCATGGCTCACCCTTCTCCTGTCAATACCATCTGATGCTGATCTCGCAAACCTGTAGAACACTAATCTGGACCGCCAATCACTGTCCTACTGTGTCTCGCTCATCGAAAATGGTGTAAATCCAGATGCCTTGGCCGTGAGTACTTTGCCCGTTGACATTCATCATTGCTCTCTCATGCTGTTGCTTCTATTTTCGACTGTCACGAGGATGTTTTGGCTGATACTTCTGATACAAGACCGTCATCAAAGACCTCCGAGAGCGCGATGGCGTTGCCACAGAACCTCGCGACAAGCAATAACTGCTCTTTTTCACCACTCGTCACTTTTTAAATTTCCGGTACACCTGCGCCGGTCCATGATACCCAGCTTGTTTTTCGTCTATGATCCTGTAACAAAAAGTCCTAAAAACAATTTTCGAACATTCATAAAGGCTTCCTCATCATTCCGCTCCATGTGCGATGCCGTGTTTTGAAATTACTTGTGATTGCAATATGAGCATCTTTTTTGGTAAATACTGTCTACGCTAAGATGCTAATCATGATGTTCGTTACGAGTACATTCGACGGTCACAACCCACCAGGGGTGCTAGACTAAATCTCCGATTCTTCTTCCTGGCCTCTCAAAGACTTCTGCACAACCAATATCGTCCTCAACATCCTCACCATGGCGTCAGTGTGCTGGAAGATGAGCAAGATCGAACTCCTGATCGCAAGTGCCACCATCCATTTCTTGGTTGCCAGCACATCGATGTCGTTATCATCTGCGTTATTGCACGCTGCTCCAGTGATAGTGGTACACCAGTAGAGCACGCCCACCATACTGTCCCAGCAGTTCGAGAGATCGGTACGGAGAAGGTGGTCTCTGATCTGTATCACAATCTGACTCGGAAAACTGTGTGCTGTCGTCGAGAAAGGCATGTTGCAGTGGATGGCTGTGACGTAGAGTAGAGCGCATAGTCGTATTGCTTCGTACACAGAGTCGTCTCGGGCCTCGAGTAGCACGATTTGATCAACGGCTTTCTGCTTTTTCCTCTGCAATGCGTGTACCTCTAACTCTGTGTATACTCTGCGCTCTGTCTTGGGACCGAAAGTCGTACTGGGGCCGTCTGCGTCGGACGCATCTTCGAGATCCATGACGGCTTGTGTAAGGTCTCGAACCATGTTTATCAAGTCCAATGTCTCTTCATTGCAACGTTGCGTTCGAGCGAGGGTGTGATGGAGACCTGTGGGATAGTACAGAGGCGATTCGGGGACTGCAGACACGCGGTCTCGTGTCGAGGGTTCGGAGATGTAGCGAGCGTAGTCGAGGTACTGTTGCCGAGGACGTCCCTCGCGCATTACTGATACTTGGAAGGTTTGACTGAAACTCTCGGTCAGAACTAGTCTTTTGAAGTGCGCTCATCGACTTACATAGTGACCATAGCAGCCAAGAGACCATTACCGCCCAGCTTCTCTAGGCCTCCCCGATATTCCACCATTGTGTGTAGTCCGTCTTGATGCCATTGTAATGCTTGATCACATGCGACAATCATCTCGCCAAAGACTAGGTGGACTACTGAGACGATGTTCGCATCGCTGCAGCAAGTCTCTGGGTCGGAGAGACGCTCGCTGATCAACTGTACGGTCTGTTCTCTGACCGTGAGTGTTCGCACAGACTCGATCGAATTCGCTGTCAGTGTGTGGGACTTGAAATCCATCTTCATCATGTCAAGGTACGCGGAGGAGATACACAGCGTGCTGAGAAATGCTGCACGGCCAGCGAACAGCATCGGTACCCATCTCTTACACATTGCCTGACTTGCGAAATACGTGGTGCCTGAACGACTTCGTCAGCCGATGCTGGCTCGAGAGGCTGGATATACATACAGTTGTGTTTCAGCATGGTGACATCAATGTTTTCTCCATCAAACTTTGGAGTCGCATTGAAGACGTCCAGTTTTGCACCAATGCCTGCCAGTGGTGGGTTAGAAGAGGTGTATGGCGCCAGCGCCGTCGGCTCTGTGTCATACAGAGACTCTGCTTCCATCTCTTGATACATCGGAATGTTCAACGTTGTCTCTGGCGACGGTAGAGAAGAGTTGATTGCCGAGTCTCTAGCACGAGGCGATTGGCTTCTTGTTGTGGACGGACCCGACTTCTTCCTCATCTCAGGCGATACACTGGTTCTGGAGCGTCTCGAGGTATGTCGTACACGAGCAT
>Ga0268251_10000117_pt1 | contig 38235 bp, 57 predicted proteins | sample AgamicAsMae_FD_200527 | JGI IMG/M metagenome (GOLD analysis project Ga0268251, IMG submission 200527) | Agave microbial communities from Guanajuato, Mexico - As.Ma.e (v2) (version 2) | ecosystem: Host-associated > Plants > Phyllosphere > Phylloplane/Leaf | place: Guanajuato, Mexico | collected...
GAGTGCCCACACAGATTGTCTGATAAATTGTTAAAGAGCAGTGCAACGCGGCTTTCGCTCACCGTTGCGAGGTGGCGTATATTACGCTTTCCTCTTTCAGAGTCAACCCGTTATTTCAGGATTTTTTTCTCTTCAACCGACCGGGTTGTCTGTGAAGTGATTCACATCCGCCGTGTCGATGGAGGCGCATTATAGGGATCCCAATTTTTAGCACAAGTATTTTTTAGATCTTTTTTTCCGACTGCTGATTTTCCGCGCTTTTCGCTGAAATCCCGCCCGATCTGCTTAAATATTGACGCATTTTGCCTTGCCTCGATCCAATAATATGATCAAGTCTTCCGTATAGCGCTCATCCTCAGAGGTAGTTATGTCTGCAGTATTACGTCCTTATAAAGATCTGTTCCCCCAAAAAGGCGATCGCGTGATGATCGATGCCACCAGCGTGGTCATTGGTGATGTCCGAATGGCCGATGACGTCAGTATCTGGCCACTCGTTGCGATCAGGGGAGACGTTAACTATGTGTCGATTGGTGCCCGTACCAATATTCAGGACGGTAGCGTTCTGCATGTCACCCACAAATCCTCCTATAACCCGCAGGGTAATCCCCTCATCATTGGAGAAGAGGTTACCGTCGGTCATAAAGTGATGCTTCACGGCTGCACTATCGGTAATCGGGTGCTTGTTGGCATGGGATCGATTTTGCTGGATGGCGTCATAGTAGAAGATGACGTAATGATTGGGGCCGGTAGCCTGGTCCCGCAGAACAAACGTCTGGAGAGCGGCTATCTCTATCTGGGAAGCCCGGTAAAACAGATCCGCCCCCTGAAGGAGGCAGAGATCGAAGGACTGAAGTACTCAGCGAACAACTACGTAAAATGGAAGAATGACTATTTGGATCAGGACAACCAAACCCAGCCCTGATCGTCTTCCTGCTGATCGCGAATTAAATCGCTGGCTTCCTCTTCCAGATCCCAGCGATTTTCGCAAAATATGTCTATAGGATCTGAACCGCCAAAGCGACGCAAAAGCGTTTCCCCATGAATGGCGCAGGTCAATTGCATACCCTGCACCAGCACCGGGAAACAGACCGCTTGTTTACTCTCATCCCAGTTCTCTCTGTCCGGGAAATGAATAGCCTGATTCACGCCGAAAGCTCCTGCTTTAACTTTTCAATAACCGGTTCGACTGCAGGCAACACGCCATGCCAGAGCAGCACCGCATGCGCAGCCTGACCCACCAGCATCCCCAGTCCATCAGCTAGCTGTTTCGCACCGTGTTGTTCACACCAGTTAAGGAAAGGCGTCTTCCCTTTCTGATAAAACATGTCATAGAAGTATATATGAGGGCTTACCAGAGAAGCGGGGATTGCCGGGATCTCTCCATTAATGCCACTGGAGGTGGCATTAATGACCAGATCAAATTCACGCCCAGCAAGATCGCCAGGCGCTGCCGCACTTACGCTGCCAGTATGCGCAAACAACGCCGCCAGCGCTTCTGCCCGGGAAAAGGTTCGGTTGGTAATGGTCACCGCACAGTCCAGAGAAAGCAGAGGCAACAGTACTCCCCGCGATGCGCCACCCGCACCAATCAGCAGGACCCGGAAACCTGGTTTAATAAACGACAGTCGTTCCAGATCGCTCAGCAAACCTATTCCGTCGGTGTTGTCACCCAGAAGGCGTCCATCTTCAAGCCGTTTCAGGGTATTTACTGCACCAGCCAGCGAAGCACGCTCGGTAAGCTCATCCGCACGTTCGAAGGCTTCTTCTTTAAAAGGGACCGTCACATTAGCGCCTTGACCGCCGGCGGCGAAAAAAGCCTCCAGCGTTGGAATAAATGCATCCACCGGTGCAAGTACGCGACCATAGGGATGATTAATCTGCAGCTGCTTCGCAAATTGCTGATGGATCAGCGGTGACTTGCTGTGCGCAATCGGATTACCAAAAACAGCATAGGTTTCCATGAGATTACCCCTGGCGAAAACGTTCGCCGGTCAAAGCGTCGCGAATTTCAGACGGATTCAGGCGCCCTCCCGTCTCTCCAACAGCAACCGGGAAGCCGTTCCCGAACTGTGCCAGCACTTCTTCGGTTGTACGACAAGGTGGCAATCCGGTCAGGTTGGCGCTGGTTGAGACCAGCGGTTTACCAAATGCCAGACAAAGCTCTATTACCAGCGGGTGGTCAGTTACGCGAACGGCAAGGGAATCAAAGCGTCCGGTCAACCAGCGTGGCGTTGTCGGCTGTGCCGGGAAAACAAAGGTCACTGGACCGGGCCATGCGGAAAAAATAGTCTCGCGCTGCGCCGACGTCAGCATAGAGTCATCGATGTAGGGCTTAAGCTGCTCGTAATTCGCAGCTATCAAAATCAGCCCTTTCTCGACGGGTCTTTGTTTCAAGGCAAGCAGGCGGCTCACAGCCGTCTCGCTGTCAGGATCGCAACCGACCCCAAAAACAGCTTCAGTTGGATAGGCGATGACTTCTTCATTTTTCAGTACGTCCACTGCATGCGCAATGGAGCCTGATGGCAGGTTATTATTCACTATTTTGATCCGCCGTAACCGGCTTTCCACATTGTTTACTGGCGCAGAAGCGTTTCATACCCTGCGCCGTTTTCTTCTCGATAAGTAGCGGATAGTTGCAATGAATGCAGACGCCCGCTACCGGTTTGAAATTGATAACGAACTGGCATTCAGGGTAGCGATCGCAGGAATGAAAGGTCTTACCATAACGGGAACGGCGTTGTACCAGTTGACCGCGCTGACACTGGGGACACGCAATAGCCGTTTCATCAGGCTTATCAATTTGTTCCGTATGCTCACATTCCGGGTAGCGGCTACAGCCAATAAACATACCGAAACGGCCCTGACGTAGCGCTAATTCACCACCACAAAGAGGACATAGCTGTCCTTCCAGAATTTTGACGATATGTCCATCCGCCTGGCTTTTCAGAGGACGGACATAATCACATTCCGGATAGTGTGAACAACCGAGAAACGGGCCGTGTTTCCCGGACCGAATAACAAGCTCAGCCCCGCACTGCGGGCAGGGCTCGTTTTTATGCACCGTGAATAGTGCTGATTTGGCCATAACAACTCTTGGTGCTGCACATTGAATTAGTGCAGCATACCTTCATTCACTTCAAAGAGTAATTCTTCCATTTGCTGATAGGCATTTTCACAGCCCGGGATGTTAAACAGAACCATCAGAATCACCCATTTGAGATCTTCCAGTTCAAATTCTGCTGTATCCAGCGCCATGACGCGCTCTATCACCATTTCTCTCGTTTCGAGGTTTAGCACCTGAATCTGCTCAAGGAATAAGATGAATCCCCGGCAGCTGGCATCCAGCCTTTCACACTCTTCAGCGGTATAAATGCGTACTGACAATGGGTCAGAAGCAAGCTGCATCGGCTCGGCGAGGCCTTCCTGATAATCAGCCAGCTTTTCCAGCCACATCAACGCGTTATAGATATCTTCCCGCTCAAACCCCGCATCGGTAAGATCCTGTGTCAATTTGTCCTGATCCACTCGCATTTCTGCTTCGTTATGGATGTAAGTCTCAAACAAATACATCAGTACGTCGAACATGGCATGCCCTCCTTAATCGGACATAGCCGCCGGGTACAGCTGCGATCCACCCTGCTAACTCCAGTTCGAGTAGCTGTGCTACCGTTACTGGCACAGGTTGGCCGGCACGTTCAGCGACAACGTCAACAGGTGTTACCTCATCTCCTACGTTAGCCAGGAGCTTGGGAAATGGCAATGCCACCTTTCCCTGATCTGATGAATAATGTCGCTTTTCGGGATCTTCCTGCAGACATTGCAAGCCATATTGCAAATTTTCAAGAATGTCCCGCACTTCTGTTACCGGCGTCGCCCCCTGCTTTATCAGCCAGTGTGGTCCTTCGCACCCCGGGTTACCTATCGGGCCGGGTAAGGCGAAAACCTCCCTGCCCTGATCGAGCGCGCATCGTGCCGTGACCAGCGAACCGCTTCGCACTGCCGCTTCAACGACCAATACTCCCTGGCTAAGCCCGCTGATGATTCGGTTACGACGCGGAAAGTTTGCCGGTCGGGGCTGCGCCGAAAGGGGAAACTCAGACACTATCGCCCCGTCAGCTTCGATTAATCGCTTAGCCAGCGCCTGGTGCCGACGGGGATAAATGCTAAACAGGCCGTTCCCCAGTACGGCCACGCTACGTCCTTTTGCTGATAGCGCTGCACTATGGGCAACACCGTCAATACCGCAGGCCAGCCCACTGGTGATCGTGAAACCACATTGCGAAAGTTGTTCGCACAGAATTTTTCCCCATCGCTCTCCATACCATGACGGTGCACGGCTGCCTACTACCGCCAGCTGGACAGCATTAAGGGTTTCAGGGTTACCTTTTACGAATAACGCCCCGGGATAATCAGGAATTGCTCGAAGTAAAGGAGGATAAAGTGGATGGTTTGCCGTCAATAAATGATTTCCCGGCTGCTCAAGCCACGCCAGACTACGCTCCAGCTCACTTTCATCTGAGGCAAAGAACCGTTCAACCTGTTTTGCTGTCAGACCGGCGCTTTTGACGACAGGCACGTCGAGGTTTTCATGCTTCTGCAGTTGCACAGCCGCTTCCAGCATTCCATCGCCACATAGTGAACCTGTGTGTATTAGCCGTAGCCATATCTCGATAGACGTCATCCTTTCCCCCCTGCCATAAGCGGCCTGCGCAATCATTGCGATTGGTCACTGATGCTGTCAATCGACCCGGGATTTGTCTAGAATAGAAGTAATATTCTTATCAACTCCTGAACACGACTCTGGAAATTTATGGCAGTTTTGCAAGTGTTACATATTCCGGACGAGCGCCTTCGCATCGTCGCTGAACCGGTCAAAGAAGTGAATGCAGAAATCCAGCGTATCGTTGATGATATGTTCGATACCATGTACGCCGAAGAAGGCATTGGCCTGGCGGCGACGCAGGTGGACATTCACAAACGTATTATCGTGATCGACGTTTCCGAAAATCGCGATGAGCGTCTGGTGCTGATCAACCCTGAATTGCTTGAAAAGAGCGGTGAAACGGGCATTGAGGAAGGCTGCCTGTCCATTCCTGAACAACGCGCTTTGGTGCCACGTGCCGAAAAAGTGAAAATCCGCGCTTTGGATCGTGACGGTAACCCGTTCGAACTGGAAGCAGATGACCTGCTGGCAATTTGCATTCAGCATGAGATGGATCACCTGGTCGGTAAGCTGTTTATCGATTACCTCTCGCCGTTGAAGCAACAGCGTATTCGTCAAAAAGTAGAGAAACTGGATCGTTTGCGCTCTCGCGCATAACGTCCCCCCGGATACAAGGATCATCGTGTCTAAAACACTACGTATTATCTTCGCGGGAACCCCTGATTTTGCAGCGCGTCATCTTGACGCGCTGTTATCTTCTGGTCACCAGGTTGTTGGCGTCTTTACCCAGCCGGACCGTCCGGCTGGCCGCGGTAAAAAACTGATGCCCAGCCCGGTAAAGGTGCTGGCAGAAGAGCATGGGCTTCCCGTTTTCCAGCCCGCATCCTTACGCCCTCAGGAAAATCAGCAGTTGGTCGCTGACCTGAATGCCGACGTAATGGTGGTGGTGGCTTACGGTTTAATTCTGCCGAAAGCGGTGCTTGATATGCCTCGTCTGGGTTGTATCAACGTGCATGGCTCACTGCTCCCACGCTGGCGTGGTGCGGCACCTATCCAGCGCTCCCTGTGGGCGGGGGATGCAGAAACCGGCGTCACAATCATGAAGATGGACGTAGGTTTAGACACCGGCGACATGCTGCATAAACTGGCGTGCCCTATTACTGCAGACGATACCAGCGCTACGCTGTATGACAAACTAGCAGGCCTCGGTCCGCAAGGGCTTATCGAGACGCTGCAGCAGCTTGCTGACAATACGGCAAAACCTGAGGTTCAGGATGAGGCGCTGGTGACGTATGCTGAAAAACTGAGTAAAGAAGAAGCCCGGATCGACTGGTCCTTGTCTGCCGCTCAACTTGAACGCTGCATCCGCGCCTTTAATCCTTGGCCGATGAGCTGGATGGAGATTGATGAGCAGCCAGTGAAAGTCTGGAAAGCGTCAGTCATTAACGGCAATACGGCTGCTGAACCCGGCACGATTATCGACGCCAGCAAGAACGGTATCCAGGTTGCGACTGCAGAAGGGATTCTGAATCTTGAATCGCTGCAACCGGCCGGGAAGAAAGCCATGAGCGCTCAGGATCTTTTAAATTCCCGTCGCGAATGGTTTATCCCGGGCAATCGCCTTGCCTGAACAAACATATGCTTAAGGCCCGGTGTTTCCGGGCATTTTTATTTTTACGGTTATGAAAAAACAAAATCTACGCAGTATGGCGGCTCAGGCCGTTGAGCAGGTTATCGAGCAGGGCCAGTCATTGAGTAATGTCCTGCCCCCCCTGCAACAAAAAGTATCAGATAAAGACAAAGCCCTGCTCCAGGAGCTTTGCTTTGGCGTTCTGCGCACCCTTTCTCAGCTTGAGTGGCTCATTAATAAGCTGATGTCACGCCCAATGACGGGCAAGCAGCGCACCGTTCATTATTTGATCATGGTGGGTTTTTATCAGCTTCTTCATACTCGCATTCCACCTCACGCCGCGCTTGCTGAAACAGTGGAAGGCGCCGTTGCGATAAAACGTCCTCAGTTGAAAGGATTAATCAACGGCGTACTGCGTCAGTTCCAGCGTCAGCAGGATGAGCTTCTGGCTGAATTTGCGCAAAGCGAAACACGTTTTCTCCACCCGGACTGGCTGCTGAATCGCATTAAAAAAGCGTATCCGAAGCAGTGGCAAAACATTGCCGAAGCGAATAATCAACGCCCGCCGATGTGGTTACGCGTCAATCGCAATCACCACACCCGTGACGCATGGCTGGCATTACTGGAAGACGCTGGAATGAGTGGATTCACGCATGAAGCCTATCCGGATGCCGTGCGTTTAGCCTCCGCTGCACCGGTACATGCTTTACCTGGTTTTGATGAAGGCTGGGTGACCGTGCAGGATGCCTCTGCTCAGGGTTGTATGACCTGGCTTGAACCCAAAAATGGTGAGCAGATCCTCGATCTGTGCGCGGCGCCTGGCGGAAAAACGACACACATTCTGGAAGTGGCTCCACAGGCCAGCGTGATGGCAGTGGACGTTGATGAGCAGCGTCTTTCACGCGTCTACGACAACCTCAAGCGCCTGGGCATGAAGGCACAGGTTAAACAAGGCGATGGACGCAAACCTGCGGAATGGTGTGGTGAAACCCAGTTCGACCGCATTTTGCTGGATGCACCCTGCTCTGCAACAGGCGTAATTCGTCGTCATCCGGACATCAAGTGGCTACGCCGCGATCGTGATATTAAGGAACTTGCCCAACTGCAATCGGACATACTTGACGCGATTTGGCCACATCTTAAACCCGGCGGTACGCTGGTTTATGCCACCTGCTCCATACTGCCAGAAGAAAACAGCCAGCAAATCGCAGCCTTCCTTAAGCGTACCCCGGACGCTACGCTGCGCGATACGGGAACGCCTGAATGCCCAGGACAGCAAAACCTGCCGGGCGCGGAAGAGGGTGATGGCTTCTTTTACGCTAAGCTAATCAAAGAGTGATGTTGAGAACAGGTCACGAGATATGAAGATTATCATTCTGGGCGCAGGACAAGTGGGCGGAACGCTGGCGGAAAACCTGGTTGGCGAAAACAACGACATCACAATCGTTGATACCAACGGCGATCGTCTGCGCGTTTTACAGGACAAATTTGACCTTCGCGTTGTGCAGGGTCATGGCTCACACCCGCGCGTGCTCCGCGAGGCGGGCGCCGACGATGCAGACATGCTCGTTGCGGTGACCAGTTCTGACGAAACCAATATGGTGGCCTGTCAGGTGGCCTACTCGCTTTTCAACACGCCAAACCGAATCGCGCGCATCCGTTCACCGGACTATGTTCGCGATGCAGAAAAACTGTTTAATTCAGAAGCGGTTCCCATTGATCATCTTATCGCACCTGAACAGCTGGTTATCGACAATATCTATCGTCTGATCGAATATCCAGGCGCACTGCAGGTGGTGAACTTTGCCGAAGGTAAAGTCAGTCTTGCCGTCGTAAAGGCCTATTACGGCGGTCCGTTGATCGGCAACGCGTTGTCCACCATGCGCGAGCACATGCCTCATATTGATACGCGCGTCGCCGCCATTTTCCGCCACGACAGGCCTATCCGCCCGCAGGGCTCCACCATTGTCGAAGCAGGTGATGAGGTCTTCTTTATTGCGGCCTCTCAGCATATTCGTGCAGTAATGAGCGAATTGCAGCGTCTCGAAAAGCCTTATAAACGCATTATGCTGGTCGGTGGTGGCAATATCGGTGCGGGTCTCGCGCGAAGGCTGGAAAAAGACTACAGCGTGAAATTGATCGAGCGCGATCAGCAACGTGCTTCTGAGCTGGCGGAAAAACTGCAAAATACGATCGTATTTTATGGCGACGCGTCAGATCAGGAATTACTGGCAGAAGAGCATATTGATCAAGTTGATCTCTTTATTGCCGTCACCAACGATGACGAGGCGAATATTATGTCCGCCATGCTCGCCAAACGTATGGGGGCAAAGAAGGTCATGGTACTTATCCAACGTAAGGCGTATGTCGACCTGGTTCAGGGCAGCGTGATTGATATTGCTATTTCACCGCAGCAGGCGACCATTTCCGCTCTGCTGAGCCATGTACGTAAAGCGGACATTGTCGGCGTTTCATCGCTCCGCCGCGGTGTGGCAGAAGCGATCGAAGCGGTGGCCCATGGAGATGAAACCACCTCTCGCGTTGTGGGCCGCGCCATCGACGAAATTAAGCTGCCGCCGGGCACAATTATCGGTGCCGTCGTGCGTGGAAATGATGTCATGATCGCCAATGATAATTTACGTATTGAGCAAGGCGATCACGTAATTATGTTCCTTACCGATAAAAAATTTATTACCGACGTCGAGCGTTTATTCCAGCCAAGTCCATTCTTCCTTTAATATGTCGGGTGCTCTCAATAGAGCACCTGCACTTTACCCCCTTTATTGTTGTGCCTTTTATTTTCATAACGTTTAATTATCCCGAATGGCAATTGGCTAATCATTTGTTAAACTTATAGTCGTCAGCTGGCACAAGGAGAACATAATGAGTTTTATTAAAGAATTTCGCGAATTTGCGATGCGCGGGAACGTGGTGGATTTGGCAGTGGGTGTCATTATTGGTGCGGCATTCGGCAAGATTGTTTCATCATTAGTTGCAGACATCATCATGCCACCTTTAGGGCTGCTAATCGGGGGCATTGATTTCAAACAGTTCGCATTCACGCTGCGTGAAGCACAGGGTGATATCCCGGCAGTAGTAATGCACTACGGCGTGTTTATCCAGAACGTATTTGATTTCGTGATTGTGGCGTTTGCTATTTTTATGGCTATCAAGCTGATCAACAGGCTCAACCGTAAAAAAGAAGAGCCCGCGGCCGCACCAGCACCAACGAAAGAAGAAGTATTGCTGACGGAAATCCGCGATCTGTTAAAAGAGCAGAACAACCGCGTTTAATCAGTAACCAAAAGCAGGAAGGCCAGTGGTAAATAAGCGATTCGCTTGCTTGCCACTGGCCTCCCAGTTACCCCGTTTTGCATGTTTGTCTTTGCGCAGATAACTTCCCTTCCCTTTTTTATTCTTTTCAACGCGCTGTCGAAAAAGCGGGTCGTGAAGTAAAGCCTCAATGGCATTGTCTTTAATTTGTCCCTTAGTGTGCTGATAGCGGCTCATAATTTCTCCTGAGCATGGTTTATGACGACGGAAGTCTAGACCCGGGTAGATTAAAAATCAACATCCCCGAGTTTCTCCACTGGCCCCTTGTTCAAGGGCTTCCAGAATTGAGCAATAAATACTGCTGTGGGCCGTTCCGCAACAGGCATCATTAAGCCTTTGCAGAGAACGCTGCATGGTTTGTAGTTCCTGAATACGGGCTTCAACTTCATCAAGCCGGGCCTGCACGATGCTTTTGGATTCCTGGCAGGTGTGATGCTCAGGATCGATGCGGATCGATAGTAACTCGCGGATCGAATCCAGCGTGAAGCCAAGCTGTCGAGCATAGCGTATGAATCTCAGACGCTGCAGATCGTTATCGGTATAAAGCCGAAAGCCACCTTCTGTGCGTACCTCATGATCGATCATTTGCTGCTTTTCGTAATATCGAATAGTGTCCGGCGTTACGTTAGCGAGCTTTGCAAGTTCACCGATACGGTACATCGCTACTCCTCATTTATCTTCTTCAGCAATCTTTCACCGTATTCCCCATGCAGGAACTCCGTGTTCATTCCTGCATGGCGCAGCTTGAGCTCGATCAGCGCAAGCCTGCGGCTAAGTTCTGTATGTCGAGGATCGTCCTGACGGATCCCTTTTAGCAGATCGACAAGTTCAACAGCCTCTCTGCGCTGCTCAAGCTCAGGAGGAAGGCAGCCGGCATTTTTTAATAAACGATATCCAGCCCGGAGTTCAGGCGCAATATGCAAATCATCTTCCAGTTCCAGAGGTTCGCCGCTTCCGGCAAGATTGTCGAAATCGCCTTTATTTTGGGCATCGCGGATATGGCGTTCTGCCCACTGGTCAAGCAACCACATCATCAGCTCCAGGGGATGAACAAAATTGATACAGGCATTGTAGAGAAATGGGGATACTGCGGATATAAAAAAACCCGCCGAGGCGGGTTTTTTTACGTTACTGCAGATTACTCTGCAGCAGCTTCTGCTTTCTCTGAACGATCAACCAGCTCGATGTAAGCCATCGGCGCGTTGTCGCCTGCACGGAAACCACACTTCAGAATGCGAGTGTAACCACCGGCACGGCTCGCGAAACGCGGGCCCAGTTCGTTAAACAGTTTTGCCACGATCTCGTTATCACGAGTACGGGCGAATGCCAGACGACGATTAGCAACGCTGTCAGTCTTGGCAAGAGTAATCAGCGGCTCAACTACGCGACGCAGCTCTTTCGCTTTAGGCAGGGTCGTCTTGATGATTTCATGACGAACCAGTGAACCTGCCATGTTGCGGAACATAGCCTGGCGATGGCTGCTGTTGCGGTTCAGTTGACGACCACTCTTACGATGGCGCATGACCTTATCCTTCTCAGTAAAACCTTAACCTGTGATCCGGTTACTCGTCAGCAATGCTTGCCGGTGGCCAGTTTTCCAGGCGCATGCCCAGAGACAGACCACGTGAAGCCAGCACGTCTTTAATCTCGGTAAGAGATTTTTTACCCAGGTTCGGCGTTTTCAGCAACTCAACCTCGGTACGCTGTACCAGATCACCGATATAGTGGATAGCTTCTGCCTTGAGGCAGTTAGCAGAGCGGACAGTCAATTCGAGATCGTCAACAGGGCGCAGCAGGATCGGATCGAATTCTGGTTTCTCTTCTTTCACTTCTGGCTGACGTACATCACGTAAGTCAACGAAAGCTTCCAGTTGTTCTGCCAGGATGGTTGCCGCACGACGAATCGCCTCTTCAGGATCGATTGTGCCGTTGGTTTCCATTTCGATGACCAGCTTGTCCAGGTCGGTACGCTGTTCTACACGCGCTGCTTCAACATTGTAGGCGATACGCTCTACAGGGCTGTAGCATGCGTCGACCAGCAGACGGCCGATTGGGCGCTCATCTTCTTCCGAATGAATTCGGGCAGAAGCCGGCACATAACCACGACCGCGCTGAACTTTGATACGCATGCTAATAGCTGCGTTCTCATCGGTCAGGTGGCAGATCACGTGCTGCGGCTTGACGATTTCAACATCACCGTCGTGGGTGATGTCGGCTGCAGTCACAGGGCCAATGCCAGATTTATTCAGAGTAAGAATAACTTCATCTTTACCCTGAACTCTCACCGCCAGCCCTTTCAGGTTGAGCAGGATTTCAAGGATATCTTCCTGAACGCCTTCTTTGGTGCTGTACTCATGAAGTACACCATCAATCTCAACCTCGGTCACCGCGCAACCCGGCATCGATGAGAGCAGAATACGGCGCAGTGCGTTACCCAGAGTATGGCCAAAGCCACGCTCTAAAGGCTCAAGGGTCACCTTGGCGTGCGTCGAACTCACTTGCTCGATATCTACCAGGCGCGGTTTTAGAAACTCTGTCACAGAACCCTGCATTGTGTCCTCTCTTTGGTACTAAGCTTTACTTGGAGTAAAGCTCGACGATCAGGTGTTCGTTAATGTCCGCAGACAGATCAGAACGCTCAGGCTGACGCTTGAACGTACCTTCCATCTTGCCAGCATCAACTTCCAGCCAGGTTGGCTTTTCACGCTGCTCAGCCAGCTCCAGAGCGGCCTTCACGCGAGATTGCTTTTTCGCTTTCTCACGAATGCTAACAACGTCATTCGCTTTAACCTGATAAGAAGCGATGTTAACAACACGACCGTTTACCATGATTGCTTTGTGGCTAACCAGCTGACGTGATTCAGCACGAGTAGCGCCGAAGCCCATACGGTATACAACGTTGTCCAGACGACCTTCCAGCAGAGCCAGCAGGTTTTCACCCGTGTTGCCTTTCAGACGTGCTGCTTCTTTATAGTAGTTACGGAACTGACGCTCCAGCACACCGTACATACGGCGAACTTTTTGCTTTTCACGCAACTGCACACCATAGTCAGACAGACGCGGTTTACGCGCACCGTGCTGGCCAGGAGCTTGTTCAATTTTACACTTGGTATCGATCGCGCGAACGCCAGACTTAAGGAATAAGTCGGTGCCCTCACGACGGCTCAGCTTGAGCTTAGGACCCAAATATCTTGCCATTTTCTATCTCCAACTAACCTAAAAAACGAGCGTTATACGCGACGTTTTTTCGGCGGACGACAACCGTTATGAGGGATCGGAGTCACATCAGTAATATTAGTGATGCGGAAACCAGCGGCGTTCAGAGCGCGAACAGTAGATTCACGACCCGGACCCGGACCTTTAACCATAACTTCCAGATTCTTGATGCCGTATTCTTTTACGGCTTCAGCGCAACGCTCTGCTGCAACCTGAGCTGCGAACGGAGTGGATTTGCGAGAACCACGGAAACCGGAACCACCGGCTGTTGCCCAACCCAATGCGTTACCCTGACGATCAGTAATAGTAACGATGGTGTTGTTGAAAGAAGCATGGATATGAGCCACGCCGTCAGAGACTTGTTTTCTTACACGTTTACGTGCACGAACTGGTGCCTTTGCCATTATTCAATCACCCCGATTATTTCTTGATCGGTTTGCGCGGACCCTTACGGGTACGTGCGTTGGTCTTAGTACGCTGACCGCGCACTGGCAGACCACGACGATGACGCAAACCGCGATAGCAACCAAGATCCATCAGGCGCTTGATGCTCATGCTGATTTCACGGCGCAGATCACCTTCAACGACAAATTTGGCAACTTCGTCACGCAGCGTGTCGATTTGTCCTTCAGACAGCTCACTGATCTTAACATCTTCAGCGATACCCGCTGCAGCCAGGATGGCTTTAGAACGGGTCTTGCCGATGCCGTAGATCGAAGTTAATGCGATCACAGCATGTTTCTGATCAGGAATGTTAATGCCTGCTATACGGGCCACTATGCACTCCTACTATTTAATATGTACGCACCATGCTGAAAAGCCCGTTTTCAGGATACTCAAATGGAAACGTACAGACATACAAAAGATTGGCTGGCTAATCTAGCCAGCTCAACCCAACTTTGCAAGAAAAATATGCGAAATAATCAGCCTTGGCGCTGTTTATGCTTCGGCTCGGCACTGCAAATCACACGGATGACACCATCACGCTTAACGATTTTGCAGTTACGGCATAATTTCTTGACGGAAGCACGAACTTTCATTTTTACTCTCCGTAACTTCTCAGGCGACCAATTAGCGGCCGTAGCCTTTCAGGTTCGCCTTCTTCAATGCAGACTCATACTGACTGGACATCATCAGAGTTTGCACTTGAGCCATAAAGTCCATAATCACGACAACAACGATAAGCAGTGAGGTCCCACCGAAGTAGAACGGTACTTTCATTGCATCACGCATGAACTCCGGGATCAGGCAGATAAAAGTAATATAAAGCGCACCAACCAAAGTCAGGCGGGTCATTACTTTATCGATATACTTCGCCGTTTGCTCTCCCGGACGAATTCCTGGTACAAATGCACCGGACTTCTTCAGGTTATCTGCTGTTTCACGCGGGTTGAAGACCAACGCCGTGTAGAAGAAACAGAAGAAGATGATCGCAGACGCATAGAGTAACACATAAAGTGGTTGCCCAGGCTGCAAATACAGCGAAATTGTTGTCAGCCAGTTCCAACCAGTACCGCCCCCGAACCATGACGCGATGGTTGCCGGGAACAGAATAATACTGGAAGCGAAGATAGCCGGGATAACCCCCGCCATATTCACTTTCAGCGGTAAATGTGTGCTCTGTGCAGCATAGACACGACGACCTTGCTGACGTTTAGCGTAGTTCACCACAATGCGGCGTTGACCACGTTCAACGAAGACAACAAAGAACGTCACTGCAAATACTAATACTGCAACCAACAGCAACAGGAGGAAGTGCAGGTCGCCTTGACGCGCTTGCTCGATAGTATGGGCGATGGCCGGCGGGAGTCCCGCAACGATACCGGCGAAGATAATGATTGAGATACCGTTACCGATACCACGCTCAGTAATCTGTTCACCGAGCCACATCAGGAACATAGTCCCTGTGACCAGACTAACAACAGCGGTGAAATAGAATGCAAAGCCTGGGTTTAATACCAGGCCCTGCATACCAGGCATATTCGGCAGACCGGTAGCAATACCGATCGACTGGAATATTGCCAGCACCAGAGTACCGTAACGGGTGTACTGACTAATCTTACGACGTCCAGACTCCCCTTCTTTCTTCAGCTCTGCCAGGGCCGGATGAACGACCGTCAGCAGCTGGATAATAATAGATGCCGAAATGTACGGCATAATACCCAGTGCAAAGATAGAAGCACGGCTGAGAGCACCACCAGAGAACATGTTGAACATTTCAATGATGGTGCCTCGCTGTTGCTCAAGCAGTTTGGCAAGTACAGCGGCATCGATACCAGGGATCGGAATAAAAGAGCCAATACGGAACACAATCAGCGCGCCGATAACAAACAGCAGTCTGCGTTTCAGCTCGCCAAATCCACCTTTGGCACTTTGAAAATCTAATCCCGGTTGCTTAGCCATCTGCTACTTATTCCTCAATTTTACCGCCAGCAGCTTCGATAGCAGCACGAGCACCTTTAGTAACACGCAGGCCACGAACAGTTACCGGAGTAGAAACTTCACCAGACAGGATCACTTTCGCGAACTCGATCTGAATACCGATAATGTTAGCTGCTTTCAGCGTGTTCAGGTCTACAACGCCGCCTTCAACTTTCGCCAGGTCAGACAGACGGATTTCCGCTGTGATCGCTGCTTTGCGAGAGGTGAAGCCGAACTTCGGCAGACGACGGTACAGTGGCATCTGGCCACCCTCGAAACCGCGACGTACGCCACCGCCAGAACGAGAGTTCTGACCTTTGTGACCACGACCACCGGTTTTGCCGAGGCCAGAACCGATACCACGACCCAGGCGTTTACCCGCCTTTTTAGAGCCTTCGGCCGGAGACAGAGTATTTAAACGCATCTCTTACTCCTCAACTTTAACCATGAAGTAAACCGCGTTGACCATACCACGAACAGCAGGAGTATCCTCGCGCTCAACGGTATGACCAATACGACGCAGACCCAGGCCAAGCAGCGTTGCCTTGTGTTTCGGCAGACGACCGATTGCACTGCGGGTTTGAGTGATTTTAATAGTCTTTGCCATGGTCAATTACCCCAGAATTTCTTCAACGGATTTACCACGCTTGGCAGCGACCATTTCTGGAGAATTCATATTTTCCAGGCCATCAATAGTTGCACGAACCACGTTGATCGGGTTGGTGGAACCATATGCTTTAGCCAGTACGTTATGAACCCCAGCAACTTCCAGAACGGCGCGCATTGCACCACCGGCGATGATACCGGTACCTTCTGAAGCTGGCTGCATGAATACACGAGAACCCGTGTGAACACCTTTAACTGGGTGCTGCAGGGTGCCGTTGTTCAGCGCGACGTTAATCATATTGCGACGGGCTTTTTCCATCGCTTTCTGGATCGCTGCTGGAACTTCACGCGCTTTACCGTAACCAAAACCAACGCGACCGTTACCATCACCCACTACAGTCAGAGCTGTGAAGGAGAAAATACGACCACCTTTAACGGTTTTAGATACGCGGTTTACCGCGATCAGCTTTTCCTGCAGTTCGCCAGCCTGTTTTTCGATGTGAGCCATCTTACACCTCTACCTTAGAACTGAAGGCCAGCTTCACGGGCAGCATCTGCCAGTGCCTGGACACGACCATGATATTGGAACCCGGAACGGTCAAAGGAAACATTGCTGATGCCTTTTTCCAGAGCGCGTTCTGCAACAGCTTTACCTACAGCTGCAGCGGCGTCTTTGTTACCGGTGTACTTCAATTGTTCTGAGATAGCTTTTTCTACAGTAGAAGCAGCTACCAGAACTTCAGAACCGTTCGGTGCAATTACCTGTGCGTAAATATGACGCGGGGTACGATGTACCACCAGGCGAGTTGCACCCAGCTCTTTGAGCTTGCGGCGTGCGCGGGTCGCACGACGGATACGAGCAGATTTCTTATCCATAGTGTTACCTTACTTCTTCTTAGCCTCTTTGGTACGCACGACTTCGTCGGCGTAACGAACACCCTTGCCTTTGTAAGGCTCAGGACGACGGTAGGCGCGCAGATCTGCTGCAACCTGGCCGATCAGCTGTTTATCAGCGCCTTTCAGCACGATTTCAGTTTGAGTCGGACATTCTGCAGTGATACCGGCCGGCAGCGGATGCTCAACAGGGTGTGAGAAGCCCAGAGACAGGCCTACTGCATTCCCTTTGATAGCTGCACGATAACCTACACCAACCAGCTGAAGCTTTTTAGTGAAGCCTTCGGTAACACCAACAACCATTGAGTTCAGCAGGGCACGCGCGGTACCAGCCTGAGCCCATCCATCCACGAAACCATCACGTGGACCGAAGGTCAGAGCGTTATCTGCATGTTTAACTTCAACAGCTTTGTTGAGGGTACGAGTCAGCTCGCCGTTTTTACCTTTGATCGTAATAACCTGACCGTCGATTTTTACATCAACGCCGGCAGGAATAACGACCGGTGCTTTAGCAACACGAGACATTCTTTCCTCCGATTAGGCTACGTAGCAGATAATTTCGCCACCAAGACCAGCCTGGCGCGCTGCACGATCAGTCATAACACCTTTAGAGGTAGAAACAACTGCGATACCAAGGCCAGCCATAACTTTTGGCAGCTCATCTTTTTTCTTATAGATGCGCAGGCCTGGGCGGCTGACACGCTGAATGCTTTCTACAACAGCTTTACCCTGGAAATACTTGAGAGTAAGTTCCAGTTCCGGCTTGGTGTCGCCTTCAACTTTAAAATCTTCGATAAAACCTTCTTCCTTCAGCACGTTGGCAATTGCCACTTTCAGCTTGGCGGAAGGCATGGTGACCGCAACTTTGTTCGCGGCCTGACCGTTACGGATACGGGTCAGCATATCCGCGATCGGATCTTGCATGCTCATCTGTCTTTACTCCCGTGATTCAATTGGTAATTACCAGCTAGCCTTTTTCAAGCCTGGCACTTCACCGCGCATGGCGGCTTCACGCAGTTTGATACGGCTCAACCCAAACTTGCCCACATAACCATGTGGACGACCTGTTTGACGACAGCGGTTACGCTGACGAGACGGGCTGGAATCACGCGGCAGAGACTGCAGCTTGAGAACCGCATTCCAACGATCTTCGTCGGAAGCGTTCACATCAGAAATGATCGCTTTCAGTTCAGCGCGTTTAGCGAAGAATTTATCAGCTAAAGCTACGCGCTTTACTTCGCGTGCTTTCATTGATTGCTTAGCCATTCAGTAACCCTACCTTACTTGCGGAACGGGAAGTCAAAGGCAGCCAGCAGAGCACGGCCTTCTTCGTCAGATTTCGCAGTAGTGGTAATGGTAATATCCAAACCACGCACGCGGTCGACTTTATCGTAGTCGATTTCTGGGAAGATGATCTGCTCACGGACACCCATGCTGTAGTTACCACGACCGTCGAAAGACTTCGCGGACAGGCCACGGAAGTCACGGATACGTGGAACAGCAATAGTGATCAGGCGCTCAAAGAACTCCCACATGCGTTCGCCACGCAGAGTTACTTTACAGCCGATCGGATAGCCCTGACGGATTTTGAAGCCTGCAACAGATTTGCGTGCTTTGGTGATCAGCGGTTTTTGACCGGAGATTGCTGTCAGATCAGCTGCTGCGTTATCCAGCAGTTTCTTGTCAGCGATCGCTTCACCAACACCCATGTTCAGGGTGATCTTCTCGACCCGAGGGACTTGCATGACAGAATTGTAGTTAAACTCGGTCATGAGTTTCTTAACTACTTCGTCTTTGTAGTAATCATGCAGTTTCGCCATCGTACTACTCCAAATTACTTGATAGTTTCGCTGTTAGACTTGAAGAAACGGACTTTTTTGCCGTCTTCGAATCTAAAGCCTACACGGTCAGCCTTGCCGGTAGCCGCATTGAAGATTGCAACGTTAGAAACCTGAATAGCAGCTTCTTTTTCAACGATGCCGCCTGGTTGGTTCAGGGCCGGAACCGGCTTCTGATGTTTCTTAACCAGGTTGATACCTTCAACGACAAGTTTGCCGGAAGACAGAACATTTTTTACTTTACCGCGTTTACCTTTATCTTTACCGGTTAACACGATAACTTCGTCATCACGACGGATTTTCGCTGCCATGATTCGCTCCTTAGAGTACTTCTGGTGCCAGAGAGATAATTTTCATGAACTTCTCAGTACGAAGTTCACGAGTTACCGGCCCAAAGATACGCGTGCCGATAGGCTGCTCGCTGTTATTGTTTAAAATAACGCATGCATTACCATCGAAGCGAATGACAGAACCGTCAGGGCGACGAACACCCTTCTTGGTGCGCACCACTACCGCCTTCAGCACATCACCTTTTTTGACCTTACCACGTGGAATTGCTTCCTTGATGGTGATCTTGATGATGTCGCCTACGCCTGCGTAGCGACGGTGCGAGCCACCCAGAACCTTGATACACATTACGCGACGTGCACCGGAGTTGTCGGCGACGTTCAGCATAGTCTGTTCTTGGATCATTTTAGTGCTCCGCTAATGTCAACTACTACCTGAGACTCTAAAATCAGAGCCGTTAAAAAGCCCCATATCGAGGGCGCGGCATTATAACACCGCTTCTGCAATATGGGTAGAAAAAATAAACGGCTCATCGCTGAGCCGTTTATTCGTATTGAGAAGGCGTACTGTATTACAGAACCGCTTTCTCTACAACGCGAACCAGCGTCCAGGACTTAGTCTTGGACAGTGGACGGCATTCACGGATTTCAACCTTGTCGCCGATACCACATTCGTTGTTCTCGTCATGTACGTGCAGTTTGGTCGTACGCTTGATGAATTTACCGTAGATCGGGTGTTTCACAATACGTTCGATAGCTACAACAATGGATTTCTCCATTTTGTCGCTAACAACACGACCTTGCAGAGTACGGATTTTATCGGTCATTACGCACCCGCCTTCTGAGTCAGTAAAGTCTTAACGCGTGCAACATTGCGACGCACTTGCTTCAGCAGGTGAGTCTGTTGCAGCTGGCCACTTGCAGCCTGCATACGCAGGTTGAACTGCTCACGCAGCAGGTTCAGCAGCTCAGCGTTCAGCTCTTCAACGCTTTTTTCACGCAGCTCTTTTGCTTTCATTACATCACCGTCTTAGTTACAAAGGTGGTTTTGATAGGCAGTTTCGCTGCTGCCAGGCCGAAGGCTTCACGGGCCAGCTCTTCCGGAACACCGTCCATTTCATAAAGGACTTTGCCCGGTTGGATCAAGGCAACCCAGTACTCCACGTTACCTTTACCTTTACCCATACGAACTTCCAGCGGCTTCTCGGTGATCGGTTTGTCCGGGAATACACGGATCCAGATCTTACCTTGACGCTTAACTGCACGGGTCATTGCACGACGTGCTGCTTCGATCTGACGTGCAGTCAGACGACCACGGCCAACAGCTTTCAGACCGAAAGTGCCGAAGCTAACATCCGTACCCTGCGCCAGACCACGGTTGCGGCCTTTGTGCACTTTACGGAATTTTGTACGCTTTGGTTGTAACATCAGCGACGCTCCTTATTTACGGCCTTTACGCTGCTGCTTTTTAGGTTGAGCAGCCGGTTTTTCCGGTTGTTCAACAGCAGCCATACCACCCAGGATCTCACCTTTGAAGATCCATACCTTAACGCCGATTACACCGTAAGTGGTGTGCGCTTCAGAGGTGTTGTAGTCGATGTCAGCACGCAGAGTGTGCAGCGGTACGCGACCTTCACGGTACCATTCGGTACGTGCGATTTCCGCGCCGCCCAGACGGCCGCTAACTTCAACTTTGATACCTTTAGCGCCCAGACGCATTGCGTTCTGTACAGCACGCTTCATAGCACGACGGAACATAACACGACGTTCCAGCTGAGAAGTGATGCTGTCAGCAACCAATTTAGCGTCCAGTTCAGGCTTACGAACTTCAGCGATATTGATCTGTGCAGGAACGCCAGCGATATCCGCTACGACCTTGCGCAGTTTTTCTACGTCTTCGCCTTTCTTACCGATAACGATGCCAGGACGAGCAGTGTGAATAGTCACACGGATGCTCTTAGCTGGACGCTCGATAACGATACGAGATACAGACGCTTTAGCCAGTTCCTTAGTCAGGTACTGACGTACTTTAAAATCGCTGTCCAGGTTGTCAGCGAATTCTTTGGTGTTCGCAAACCAGGTAGAGTTCCATGGTTTTACAATACCCAGGCGAATACCATTAGGATGTACTTTCTGACCCATTGCTAGTCTCCAGAGTCTCAGCGATCGGACACAACCACAGTAATGTGGCTGGTGCGCTTCAGGATGCGATCTGCACGACCTTTCGCACGCGGCATAATGCGCTTCATGCTTGGGCCTTCATCTACGAAAATTTTCGCGACTTTCAGATCGTCGATGTCAGCGCCATCGTTGTGTTCAGCGTTAGCAATGGCAGATTCCAGTACTTTCTTGACCAATACCGCAGCTTTCTTGTTGGTATAGGTCAGGATGTCCAGGGCCTGCGACACTTTCTTACCGCGAATCAGGTCAGCAACAAGGCGAACCTTCTGTGCAGAAGAACGAGCATGGCGATGTTGAGCTAAAGTTTCCATCTCTTCCTCCTACCTTATTTCTTCTTCGCTTTTTTATCAGCAGCGTGGCCGCGATAAGTACGAGTCGGTGCGAATTCACCCAGTTTGTGACCAACCATTTCGTCGGTAACAAAGACTGGAACGTGCTGACGACCATTATGGACAGCGATGGTCAAACCGATCATGTTAGGAAAGATCGTTGAACGACGGGACCAAGTGCGCAGGGGCTTCTTGTCTCCGCTTTCCACCGCTTTCTCTACCTTCTTCAGCAAGTGCAGGTCAATAAAAGGACCTTTCTTGAGAGAACGTGGCATGGCTTATCCTCTAAAATTATTTGCTACGGCGACGTACGATAAATTTATCAGTACGCTTGTTGCTGCGGGTCTTCTTACCTTTGGTCTGAACGCCCCACGGAGTTACCGGGTGCTTACCAAAGTTACGACCTTCACCACCACCATGTGGGTGATCGACTGGGTTCATCGCAGTACCGCGAACGGTAGGACGAACACCACGCCAGCGTGCAGCACCAGCTTTACCCAGAACGCGCAGCATATGCTCAGCATTGCCAACTTCGCCCAGAGTAGCGCGGCAGTCTGCTTCAACTTTACGCATTTCACCAGAACGCAGACGCAGGGTGACATAAGCACCATCACGCGCAACGATCTGAACGTAAGTACCAGCGGAACGTGCCAGCTGACCGCCTTTACCTGGTTTCATTTCTACGTTATGAACGGTAGAACCAACCGGGATATTGCGCATCGGCAGGGTGTTGCCTGCTTTGATTGCAGCATCAACGCCAGACTGAATCTGGTCGCCAGCTTTCAGGCCTTTAGGGGCCAGGATGTAACGGCGCTCGCCGTCTTTGTACAGAACCAGCGCGATGTTCGCGGAACGGTTCGGATCGTACTCAAGACGCTCAACAACTGCTGGGATACCGTCTTTGTTGCGTTTGAAGTCAACAATACGATAAGCCTGCTTGTGGCCACCACCGATGTGACGAGTGGTGATACGGCCATTGTTGTTACGACCACCGGATTTGCTGTTTTTTTCCAGCAACGGAGCAAAAGGTTTGCCCTTGTGCAGCTCAGGGTTAACCACTTTAACTACGTGGCGACGACCCGGAGATGTCGGTTTACATTTAACAACTGCCATTGTATTACTCCTCCGACTTACTCAGCGCCGCCAACGAAGTCCAGATTCTGGCCTTCTTTCAGGGTGACGTAAGCTTTTTTCCAGTCGCTACGACGACCGATACGCTGTCCGTGACGTTTAACTTTCCCTTTAACTACCAGGGTGTTAACGACTTCGACTTCGACTTCAAACAGTTTCTGCACAGCAGCTTTGATCTCTGCTTTGGTCGCGTCTTTAGCAACTTTGAGAACGATGGTGTTTGTTTTTTCCATCGCAGTAGACGCTTTTTCAGAAACGTGCGGTGCGCGAAGCACCTTCAGCAGACGTTCTTCACGAATCATGCCAGCATCTCCTCAACTTGCTTAACAGCATCAGCAGTCATTACGACTTTGTCGAAGGCGATCAGGCTAACCGGGTCGATACCAGTCGCATCGCGTACGTCAACCTTGTGCAGGTTACGTGCGGCCAGGAACAGGTTCTCGTCCAGCTCACCGGTGATGATCAGCACATCTTCCAGAGCCATGTCTTTCAGTTTCTGTGCCAGCAGCTTAGTTTTAGGCGCTTCAACAGAGAACTTCTCGACAACGATCAGACGATCCTGACGTACCAGTTCGGACAGGATGCTTTTCAGCGCGCCGCGGTACATCTTTTTGTTAACTTTTTGACTGTGGTCCTGTGGACGCGCAGCGAAGGTCACGCCACCTGAACGCCAGATCGGGCTCTTGATAGAACCTGAACGCGCACGGCCGGTACCTTTCTGGCGCCATGGCTTTTTGCCAGAACCAGTTACTTCAGCACGAGTCTTCTGAGCACGAGTACCCTGACGAGCACCAGCTGCATAAGCAACAACAACCTGGTGAACCAGCGCTTCGTTGAAATCACGACCGAAGGTAGTTTCGGAAACAGTCAGCGCGCTCTGCGCGTCTTTCAATACTAATTCCATTGCTATCCCCTTACGCCTTCACAGCTGGTTTAACGATCAGGTCGCTACCGGTTGCACCCGGGACCGCACCTTTAACCAGCAGCAGGTTGCGCTCAGCGTCAACACGTACTACGTCCAGGCTCTGAACGGTTACACGTTCGTTACCCAGCTGACCTGCCATTTTCTTGCCTTTGAACACTTTGCCCGGAGTCTGGTTCTGACCGATAGAACCCGGAACGCGGTGAGACAAGGAGTTACCGTGAGTAGCGTCCTGGGTACGGAAGTTCCAGCGCTTAACGGTACCAGCAAAACCTTTACCTTTAGAGGTACCGGTTACGTCAACTTTTTTAACGTCAGCAAACAGCTCAACGCTAATGTCCTGACCTACGGTGAACTCTTCGCCTTCAGCAAGACGGAATTCCCACAGACCACGGCCAGCTTCTACGCCAGCTTTAGCGAAGTGACCCGCTTCTGGTTTGGTTACACGGTTAGCTTTTTTAGCACCAGTGGTAACCTGAATAGCGCGGTAGCCATCGTTAGCCAGATCTTTAACCTGAGTAACGCGGTTTGCTTCAACTTCGATTACGGTTACTGGGATAGAAACGCCATCTTCAGTGAAGATGCGGGTCATACCCACTTTTTTACCGACTAAACCAATCATTGTTTCAACCTCTCAATCGCTCGATGACCTGATTAACCCAGGCTGATCTGCACGTCTACACCGGCAGCCAGATCCAGACGCATCAGAGCATCAACGGTTTTCTCAGTTGGCTCAACGATGTCAACCAGACGCTTGTGAGTGCGGATTTCGTACTGATCGCGCGCGTCTTTGTTGACGTGCGGGGAGATCAGAACGGTGAAGCGCTCTTTGCGGGTCGGCAGCGGGATCGGACCACGGACTTGCGCACCAGTGCGCTTAGCAGTCTCGACGATTTCCGCGGTTGATTGATCGATCAGACGATGATCAAACGCTTTAAGGCGGATACGGATTCTTTGGTTCTGCATGAGACCAGAGCTCCAATTATTTTATAAACGAAAATGATTACTCCTCAAACCCATTACGATTGATGGGAGAGTGTAACCGTTCTTACGTAGCTCCCCAATTGGGAGCATTGTTGAGTAACAAAGTGAGCTACTCTGGTTCTGATTGAACCCGCCGTCAATTACGACAAGCCCGCGCATTATACGTATTTGCCGCATTATTGCAAGCTAACTGTGTCGATAATAATCAACCACGGGTTAGCCGGGCTTACTTACTGTCAATTTCTGCCATCGCCTGCTTTACCCGCGCCTCAAGCGAGGTGTTATCATGCTGCCTGTTGTAAGTAGATACATCTTCATCAGCCTCGTCCTCGTCTGTTTGAGCAGCGGCCGAGTCAGCCTCCTCCTCATTCTCTTCAGGCACAGGTTCCGGCAGCGGCTTTTGTTTATAGATGAAATGCTCCTTCGAAAGGACATAATGTTGTGCTGCTGGAGTGATTGACGGCGAGCACCAGAGCCAGTTGCGCACGTAATAGCCCGCCAGAATAAAGAGGAAAAGATAGCCGATGCTGCCGATAAACATGAGTGCGAGGCGAACTAGCGTGCGACGCTGGTGCCCCGGCGCAGGCTCAAAAGCCACCTGCCGGGCCGAGCAATAGAGTCTGAACATCATTTCGTCTCCTGTTCCCGAAGCAATTCGGGGCTTTCACCCAACGCCTGCCAAAGCCGTATCAGCGTCCCCTGGCCGATCATGCCGTCGGTTACCAGGTGGTTTTGAGACTGAAACTGGCGTACCTTTTCGGTGAGCAGCCCCGTCCATTCACCAGTATTCTCGGCCTCGGTATTCAGCACGCGGCTAAGCATGATATCCAGCCATAGAATGTCGTCGACGCTGCTTTTACGGGTAATCATAGACTTGCCGTCGGGAGACAGTTTCCACATTAAGGTGTAATGCCCGCGCCAAACCTCGTTAAACCAATCCTTTCTGAGGCGCCAGGTTTTTTGCCCCGCCAATGCAATAAGCTCGCTGTCGCTTACGCCGATAATCACCACCGGTACGTTCTTTTCAGCAACGTGCAGCTGCGCAATCCACGGAACCCCCAGTTTCTCCAGCGCCTCCTGCGTCGAAGTACCCGACAGGCAGGTTAAATTTGCACGGTAGGCCTGATCGCACCACGCTTCTCCCTTTTCGGCATCGTAGCCCCAGACGTGATACAAAAGTCCCATCGCATCCTGAGTCGACATGATCTCATCTGTCAGATCGACCTGGCTGGCGTCAGCATGCGAAGGCAAAACCAGAAACGGCGATGAAAATGCCGGAAACCAGTGGGATAAGGTATTGGCAGAAGACCAGCCTACGGTCATCCCCGCAGTAGCCAGCAGAACGAATGTAAAGAAACACGCCAGACGATTACGACGTGCGGGTAAACAACGGAGTACCGCTCGTTGTGCATCCTGGGTTATCTCCAGCGGAAGCGCTGCATCAGGGGGTATAACCTGGCGAAGACACCATCCTGCTCTTGCCAACAGACGAAGATTTCCCCTACTTACGCTGGCGATCCGGTTAATAAACGACACCGGTAACGCAGAATCTATACCAGCATGACAGACGATAACGTGCTCACTCTCCTCCCGAGTGGGTTGAGGGATAGACAACCACACAGGCTGTCTGCATACCGTTTGACGACGCTGCCGGGGGGTAAACGCTCCCAACGTAATGAAACGTGCGCCAGGAAAAATAGCCTTAACCTGCTGGACCGTGCTAGCAAAATGCATGAGGCAATGACAATTGTCGAGAACGATCAGAAGCGCTCCTTCCGATCCGGTATGCAATTCGCTCAGAAGGCTGGGCCACGCCGCGGTAACCGGAAGTAACCGTCCAATCAGATTGCAGTCGGCCTCGCTGTCATAAATCACCGTCCATTCCTGTCGGTATCCGCTAACGTTGACGGGAGTAAGCATCAGCGCACGTCCGGCAAAAGACTTCGCCATAGCCAATCCAATAGTGGTTTTCCCTGCGCCGCTTACCCCTTCGATGGCAAGCCACGCCTCGCGTTGCAGGGTTTCGAGACCATAAGAAATAATATGTTTCTGCCGAAGAGTAAGAGTAATATTTATTTCATCCATGAATAATCACATAACTGTATATTATCGTTTTCCTAAAATGACCGACAGCAAAGTAAATATCTTGCCGCCTCACCGGCGCAATTATATTATCCAGCATACTAACAGTGAAGCAGAATTACGCCACAGCAAATTTAATAAAGTCATCATGATTACAAAGAACATATTCCTGAAGCATGAGCAGCTTTTACAGCACACATTTGTTTTATTAATATTCATCAGCATCATGATCACATTTGGTTCAATCTATATTTCGTATAGTAAATGGCATAATAATCGACAATTAGCGCAAGAGTCGCAGATTACCTTGCCGTCTTTACGTACGCCCTCTACGCAGGTCTGGCGTCTCTCCGCGCAGCCTGCGGTAGATTTCCAGCCTGCCGCAACGAAAAGTCACTTAGATGTTTTTTTATCAGGGGTAATATTGAGCGGAATTATATTTAGCTCTCACAATGACGCCTCACGAGCTATCCTCAAAGAAGGATCGCAGCAGAATATTTATGCGATAAATCAGTCGCTACGTTCGGAGCCATCAGTACACATCGTTGCGATTACGAAAAATCAGGTAATTTTTTCTCGTGCAGGAAAGATAAAGCAATTATCGCTGCTGAAATCCGCATCTCACGAGAACCTGGCGCGCGCCTCAACGCCTGCATTGACTGATAATCCACACTCTAATACGCAGTTCCAGGATGTTAAGGAAAACTAAATGGAGCGAATTACGCCCCGCTTTCTTTTAAAGAGCATTTCACTCGTACTGTTGATCTCCCTATGCGGCCAACCGGCGCAGGCTGCCAATTACACGGCCAATTTTAACGACGCGGATATCCGTTCTTTTGTCGATGTCGTCGGGCAAAACATCGGTAAAACCATTCTTATAGATCCCGATGTGAAAGCCACCATCTCAATCAGAAGCGCCGATACCTTCAATGAAGCCGAGTATTATCAATTTTTCTTGAGCGTCCTCGATCTGTATGGATTCTCTATCATCACGCTCGATAACGGTTTTTTAAAGGTCGTACGTTCGGAAAAGGTCAAAGCGCTGCCCGGCAGGCTTTCGTCTAGCGACCGACCAGGTCAGGGCGATGAATTAGTGACACGCATTGTGCCGCTGGAAAATGTTCCTGCACGCGCGCTCTCACCTCTTCTTCGCCAGATGCTCGAAGGCGGTAAGGTGGGTAATGTGGTTCATTATGAACCATCGAATGTACTCATCATCACCGGTAAAGCATCTACCGTTAATCGTCTGTTTGAGGTCGTAAAGCGGGTAGATGTCATGGGCAGCGAGAAAGAACAAATAATCCCCCTTCGCTATGCCTCCGCTGTCGACCTGGCAGACGTGTTAAACGATCTATCACGCGAGAGCGGCAAAGAGACCAGACCCGCCACGTTACAGGCACGTATTGTTGCCGACAAACGCAGCAATACCCTTATCATCAGCGGCTCTGACCGTGCACGTGCGCGTATCTCGCAACTGGTTTCCAGACTGGATCGCGAAGAACAGGGACAGGGGAATACCCGCGTCTGGTATCTGAAGTATGCCAAAGCCGAGAAGCTGGTCGAGGTACTGACCGGCATTTCACAAAAGCTAAAAGAGGATAAAAGCGCAGCGGGAAAAACGGCCGACAGCAATACCTCCGTTTCTATAACTGCGGATGAGCAGACCAACTCGCTGGTAATCACGGCCAATCAGAGCATACTGCAGCAGCTGGCGCCGGTCATTGAGAAACTGGATATCCGCCGCGCTCAGGTTCTTGTCGAAGCGATTATCGTTGAAGTACAGGACGGGAAAGGAATGAACCTTGGCGTGCAATGGGCGAATAAAAACGTCGGTGCCCAGCAGTTCAGCAATTCGGGCCTGCCGATATTTAACGCCGCGCAGGGGATCGATGAATTTAAAAAACAGGGTGGTATTACCAGCGATAACCCCGCTTACGATCTCTTCAGCAACTATAGCGGCCTGGCAGCTGGCTTCTTCAACGGCGACTGGGCAGTGCTCCTTACTGCGCTGAGCTCCGATAATAAGAACGATATTTTATCCACGCCGAGCATTGTCACTCTGGATAACAAAGAAGCCTCCTTCAACGTCGGTCAGGATGTGCCGGTGCTTTCTGGCTCACAAACCACCTCCGGCGATAACGTGTTCAACACGGTTGAACGTAAAACGGTGGGCACCAAGCTGAAGGTAACACCACAAATCAACGAAGGCGATGCCGTACTGATGGAGATTGAGCAGGAGGTATCAAGCGTTGACTCCTCCGCAAACTCGTCATCGCTCGGCCCAACCTTTAATACGCGTACTATCCAGAACGCGGTTCTGGTGAAAAGCGGCGAAACGGTGGTGCTTGGCGGCTTGATGGATGATGCCAGTAAGCAAGAAGTCTCTAAGGTCCCGCTGCTGGGCGACATCCCGTTGATTGGACAGTTGTTCCGTTATACCTCCAATGAAAAGAGCAAACGCAATCTGATGGTGTTTATCCGTCCCACCATCATTCGCAGTGACGATGTGTATCGTTCGCTCTCACAAGAGAAATACTCACGCTTCAGCGATCTGCAAAAAGAACGGAAGACAAAACGTGACGGCACACTGCCAGGTGTCGATGATATTGAGCAGCTAGATAGCCACATTTTCGACAAACCGGCTAACCCGCGCACCAGCAATCCTTTTAGCGGCCCGGACGAAAAATGACACAGCTCACCTGGCGAAAGGCGCAGCAGCAGGGAGTCGTTATCCATCACGGCGAGCTGATCTATGCCGATGATACGCAGTTAGAGCCGCTACTGGACGCCGCCACTTCTGGGGTGGAATGTCGAACATTCACTCGCCGGTCACCGCAGCAGTTTGAAGAGAGACTGGAGCAGATTTTCCAACAGGACAGCGGTACCGCCCAGCTGATCGCTGAAGATCTCAATAACTCGGACGACCTTAATGCACTCTCGGAAGAGATACCTACAAACGAAGACCTCCTCAATGAAGAGTCTGACGCGCCCGTGATCCGGCTTATCAACGCCGTACTGGGCGAAGCAATTAAAGAACATGCTTCCGATATCCACATCGAAGTGTTTGAAAAGACAATGAGCATTCGCTTTCGTGTGGACGGCGTCTTGCATCCCGTTGTTCAGCCTAATAAAAAACTAGCCTCGCTGCTCATCTCGCGCATTAAGGTGATGGCGAAACTGGATATCGCCGAGAAACGTTTGCCTCAGGACGGGCGTATCACACTAAAGATTGGTCATCGTAACATTGACGTCCGAGTCTCAACCCTCCCCTCTCAGCACGGTGAACGCGTGGTGCTTCGCCTGCTGGATAAAAGCAGCCTGCGGCTTTCCATCGACAGGCTGGATATGTCGCCCGACGATGCCGACAATCTTAAACGCCTGATCGCCCTGCCGCACGGCATAATCCTGGTCACCGGGCCGACGGGCTCAGGTAAGAGCACCACGCTCTACGCCATCCTCTCCGCACTGAATAATCCGGGGCGCAATATTCTCACGGTTGAAGATCCAATCGAATACGAACTGGAGGGTATTGGTCAGACGCAGGTGAACAGCCGTGTGGATATGTCTTTTGCCCGCGGGCTTCGCGCCATCCTGCGTCAGGATCCGGATGTGGTGATGGTGGGTGAGATACGCGATGGTGAAACCGCCCAGATTGCAGTACAGGCCTCGCTGACAGGCCACCTTGTCTTATCGACGTTACACACCAATAGCGCCGCAGGTGCAATCACCCGCCTGCGGGATATGAACATTGAGCCGTTTTTACTCTCCTCCTCGCTGGTGGGCATTATTGCGCAGCGGCTGGTGCGGCGACTGTGCCCGCATTGTAAAACGCCGCATCCCCTCACTGATGCACAGCGGGCACTGCTGCAGGCGCAAGGGGCTAACGCCAGGCAACTCTGGCGAGCAAAGGGGTGTCCGGCCTGCCGCCACAGCGGCTATCACGGGCGGCTGGCCATCCACGAGCTGTTACTGATTACATCTGAACTGCGCGCTGCGATCCATGAAGAGGCAAACGAACAGCGGCTGGAACAGCTTCGCCAGCAGCGGCACCACAGCCTGCTTGCTAACGGCGTGCGGGTGGCCGTTGAAGGGCTCACCTCGCTTGAAGAGGTCTTGCGCGTCACGTCGGAAGCGCAGATCACACCGGAGAATCTGTGATGAAATTTTTCTGGCAGGCAACAGACCTTCAGGGTAACGCGACAAAAGGCACGCTGGACGCGCAAAGCGAGCGAGAAGTGGTCGCCTGGCTGCGTGGTCAGGGCTTGCTTCCGCAGGTAATCCGGTCGCAAAAAGTCTCGAGGACGTTGCGATGGTCAACCAAACGTATCCGCCACAGCGAGCTAACCCTTTTTACCCGACAGCTCGCTACGCTTGTCGCCGCCGCACTACCACTGGATGAGGCGCTGGCGGCTATTCAGCAGCAAAAAGAGAACAAAAATCTATCGACGATCATTAACGCACTGCGCCAGGCCATTCTCGAAGGACAATCCCTCTCCACAGCGATGCAATCGCACCCGCGCCTGTTCGACGCGGTATTTTGTACGCTGGTAAAAGCGGGGGAAACGGTGGGACAACTCGGGAAAGTGCTTGAAAGACTCGCAGATTACAACGAAGCACGACAGAGGATGCGCGGCAAACTAATGCAGGCGCTGATCTACCCCACCCTGTTAACGACGGTCGCTATCCTGGTGGTAGCGATTCTGCTCACAACGGTAGTGCCCAAAGTCGCCGAACAGTTTGTTCATCTGCAGCACGCCCTACCGCTTACGACCCGAATTCTTCTGGCTATCAGTGGAGCGCTGTCTACTTACGGTCCGGTACTCCTGCTAAGCCTCGTGCTGGCGGCAACATTATTTGTCCGCTGGCTGCGAAAAAAGGGCAATCGCCTGCGTTTTCATCGCGCGTTGATCACCGTTCGCTTGACGGCGCCACTGGTATGCTCCGTCAATAGCGCGCGCTATTTGCGCGCCTTAAGCATCCTCAACGGTAGCGGTGTCCCGCTGTTACAGGGGATGTCGCTTGCGGCCGAGGGGGTGAGCAATCTGGAGATCCGCCAGCGCCTGGCTGAAGCCGCCGAAAGTGTACGGCAGGGAAACAGCGTCTGCCGCTCGTTAGAAAAGACCGCCATTTTCCCGCCCATGATGCTGTATATGATTGCCTCGGGTGAAAAAAGTGGTCAGCTCGGCGAGCTCATGCAGCGGGCCACCGAAAACCAGGACGTTCAGTTACAAAATCGCATCGCGATAACGCTGGCCATCTTTGAGCCCGCGCTGATCGTCATAATGGCAATGATTGTTCTGTTTATCGTCGTATCGGTGATGCAACCCATCTTGCAGCTCAACTCGTTAATGAACTAAGGAAAGGCAATGGAAAGAACGTACAGCCATAAACAGCAGGGTTTTACGCTGATGGAATTAATGGTGGTCATCGTGATTCTCGGTGTCCTGGCCAGTCTCGTTGTTCCCAATCTGATGGGCAACAAAGACCGGGCGGATCGACAAAAAGCGGTGAGCGATCTTGTGGCGCTGGAAAGTGCACTGGACATGTACAAGCTCGACAACCATCGCTACCCCACCACCGAACAGGGTCTAAATGCGCTTATCACCGCGCCGACACTCGCGCCCCGTGCGGAAAACTACAGCGCGGGCGGCTATATCCGCCGACTACCAACCGATCCGTGGGGTAACGATTACCTGTTAATTAGCCCGGGGGAGCATGGCGCTATAGACATCAGTTCAACGGGGCCGGACGGTGAAACGGGTACCGCCGATGATATTAACAACTGGGAAATCGATAAGAAGACGCCTTAAGCATGGAGCGGCAAAAAGGATTTACACTGCTGGAGGTAATGCTGGTGGTCGCGATTATCGCCGTCATGGCATCAATTGTCGTCTCCTCGCAGAACGCTCGCCTGAGCGAGACTGGAAGGTTGCGGCAAAAAGTGGATGCTTTCCGGCAGATTGTGGAATTTGCTGCCGATGAGGCGTTGCTGGAAAACACTGCCATTGGGATCCGTGTGACACAGGAAGGATGGTTTTACGCGCATCCGAAATACGATCCCCACATGGGCTGGAGATGGGTCGAGATCGAAAAAGCTGATTCATTACATCTCACCGGCCACTGGCTTGATGGTTTTTACATTGAGATCGCACCGGCTTCTGAATACGGACAGCCGCAAATTGTCATTACACCCGACGGCCAGCTGGTACCGTTTATCCTGACGTTCAGGGATAGCGATCGTCGCCGGGTGTTGACGCTCGCCAGCGAGGGTAGCCTTCCGCTGACGCTGACGGTCGCCCAGGAGCAGCCATGAATCCTCGGCAAAGCGGCATGATGCTGCTGGAGGTGTTGCTGGCAATGGTGATTATGGCCACTACTGTCATCGCTCTGCTCAGCAGCATGCAATGGCAACTCACTGCCACCGATACGCTGCGCCAGGAGACGCTGGCGCTGTGGACCGCCGACAATGCACTCATTGAAGCGGGTCCTGCACACGGCCAGGCAGAGCAAAGCGGCTATAACTTCAGCTGGCAAATGACCCAGACCACCGTGGGAGAGCCGCCAATCGGCCGCACTCTGATTGAGGTGACATCACCGGATGGACGCACGCGGCAACTGTATTCATGGACCGTGCCCGATGCTGCTCAGGAGCCAAAAAAATGAGCAAGGAGACAGGCTTTACGCTGCTGGAAGTTATGCTGGCCATCGCTATTTTCTCCACGTTGAGCTTCCTGGCATCACTCGTTTTCTCACAGGCGACGGAACAGCACCAACGGGCACAGACGGTTGCGGAAAAATTCAACGCGCTACAGCGCACCGAACGGATGCTCAACCGCGATCTGACTCAGTATGTACCGCGTAATAATCGCCAGACCAACCAGCCAATGTTTATCGAGACGGAAGGGATGATCTTTTCGACGCTGGCACCGGATAGCACCGCGCCGTTTGACGTCACGCCCAATCTGGTAACCGTCCACTGGTTTGTGAAAAATGGCGTACTGTATCGCGCCGTACGCCCAACGGCTGATAGCGATAAGCAGATGCCGCCGAGACCGATGCTAAATGACGTATCGCATTTCACCGCCCGCTTCCAGGCCAGTGAAGACGGCGGCACACTGTCTACAATCAGCCTCACGCTCGAGCTACAGGATCAGGAGCAAATCCGCCGCATCTACATTCTGCCGCCCTGGTTCCCGAAAGTGCAGGAAAATAGTCCTCTTATGGAGGCGGCGAAATGAAACGTGAAAAGGGATCGGCGCTATTGATCACTCTGCTATTTATGGCGCTAATGGCCGCACTGGCGGCTGATATGACGATAAGCTTCCAGACACAGCTGCAGAGAAGTCGCAGGATTAACGATACGCTGCAGGTCAAATACGCGCTCTTCTACTCGGAGGCGCAGGCGCGTGCAGATCTACAAAAGGCGTTGCAAAGCAAAACCGTTCCTGAAGAAAAGCCGGAGCCTGCCGGTAAGCGGATCCTCAGCGACACCACGCAGGTGAACTGGCGTTATGAAGACGCTCAGCATTGCTATAACCTCAATGCGCTGGCCTTAGCTCCGACGGAACCGTTAGCGACCCCACCCTATAGCATCACCGTATTCACCGCACTGCTCGAACAAGCAGGAGTAGAGAAAACGCAGGCGAGAGAGATTGTGGACTCGCTGGCCGATGCAATAGACCCGGATACAACACCGCGGCGGTACGGCGCGGAAGACGAGTACTATCAGCAAGAGGCGCTTAAACCATTACCGGCAAACCAGCTGTTTTATCTTCCCAGCGAAGTTCGCAGGGTAAAAGGAATGCCGCCGGCACTCTATCAAAAATTGTCTCCATACATTTGCGCCCAGTTTAGCTCAAGCCTTTCTATCAATATTAACCGCCTTAAAGAGGAGGACGCCCCGCTGCTTGCCGCCCTGTTTAGTAATGACCTCACTGTCGAAGATGCCAAAGCATTGCTAAACAAACGTCCCGAGGGGGGCTGGAAAAGCGTGGACGAATTTACCTGGCTGGCACAAAAAGAGTTTAGCGCTGCCAGGCCGCTAGTGGACGTGGTCAAGAAATTACTGACCACCCGCAGCAGCTATTTTCGCATTGTCGCTTCCGCCCAACAGGGCGAACTGAACGCCGGAATGATCACCACACTGCTTTATGACGACAAAAACAGCACGTTTAAGATTTATCAGCGCCAGCTCATTGCGGGCGAGGAAGATTAAAAGGATGTTAACGACCTCTTCTACTTTACTCATTCGTCTTTCCGAAGCGCCGGATGGCCCTCTGGAATGGACGCTGTATGATGAACAGAGCCGCTGCGAGATACACTCGCTGGAGCCGGGCGCCTCGCTGTCGGGGCTGGCGCGCCAACAGGCAGACCGTCCGACTCACCTCCTCCTTCCGGTACAGAAGGCAACCTTCAGAACGTTAACCGTCCCGACAAGCGGCTACGAGTTGACCGCCCAAAAATTACAGTGGCTGGCGGATGAGACACTGGATGAGGGGCAACCAGTACACCACTGGACGATCCTATGTCACCACAACGAGGAACTCAGGGTCGTGGGTATTGATCTCGCCTGGCTCAAGGCCAGGTTAATGCCTTTTCTTGATGCCGGTTTTAACCTTTGCCACGTGACGCTCGACGCGCTCGCACTGCCTGTGACTGAAGAGGGCTGGACGCTTTGGCGCGATAAAGACGCCTGGCTGGTCAGAACACACGAAGGGCGTGCCTGTTGTCTGTCCGACATTTGGCTTGAACATTTGCTTGCTCACTATCGACCCGCGCGGCTGTTATGTTATGGCCCACTTACGAATATCGGTCATGACGATAGCGTCCACGCGCTGCAGCCACTGCTCGCCCTGTATCCTCAAGCCCACACAGTCAACCTGCTGCACGGGCGCGTTACCGATGGCGACAGGGCGAGACTTCTCATGGGCCGCCTGAAAAAAGTGGCCGTCGGTTGCGTGTTGCTGGCCGCTGGTGTTGCGCTCCTTACCCAGGCGGGACTTTACTGGCAACTCCATACTCTTGAACAGCAATTGAAAAACCGACAGCAGGCGCTGTGGCAAAGCTACATACCCGACAACCCGCACCGCAATAACATGAAGGCCTTTCTCCCGTCGCAGTTGCAACGCACCTTTCCCGCACCGCTCCCGATTCTGCAGCGGTTACATGAGGGTATGTCGACGTTTCCGACGTTATCGCTTGAGGGCGTGGACTACGATCGCAAACAAGGTTTGCTACGGATTTTGCTTTTTGCCCCTGATGAGGCCACCGTCAAACAATTTATTGCCGCTGACGCGTCAGGACTATCGCTGCGAATTGAAAAACATCAACAAGGATTGTGGACGCTACGCAATGATTAATCGCTTAAAGAACTGGCTATCACAGAAAAACGGAAACGAACGAGTACTGTACGTGGCGTTAATCGTCCTTACTCCTTTCATCCTGTACAGATTCGGCCTCTATCTTCCGCTGTCTCGCGCCGTCGACACGCTGCAACTACGTTGTCAAAAGCTGAAGCGCGACACGGATTGGCTGGAGAAACAGGCCTCCGGACGGGGTCTACTGCCTATACGCAATGGGGCTAAAACCTTAGTAAATGCAGTCGTTGCCGATGCAAAACAGGCAGGCCTCACGGTGAAGATTAGTCAGAAGGATGAAACGCTGGAGGTCGCCGCTGCGGCGATCGACGTGGAGGCGTTTATGTCATGGCTGTGGCAGCTGCAACTTGAAAAGGGGCTTCCCATCGATACGCTGGAATTTCACGCCAGTAAGCAAGGTGACAGCAGCATTATCCTCACGCGTATGACGCTTCCGCTGGGCACCCGAGGAAAATAAGATGCAATTGATACTGTTTCTGGCAATCGGACTGACTGCAGGTAGCCTGATGGGGCGCGTCGTTGACCGGTTGCCAATGATCGTGCAACGCGACCTCAGGGATCATGTGGGTAAAACGCGGCTTACGCTGTGGTCGCCGGGCTCACACTGCAGCCATTGCAATAATGTGGTGAAACGGGGGGACACCCTCCCATTGCTAAGCTGGCTACTACTGAGAGGGCGCTGCCGATACTGCCGCGGCATAATTCCTTTTCGATATCTGATGTTTGAGGCGCTGTGCCTGCTGGCATCGATCTACAGCGTTTATCAGCACCCCACCTCACCTGTCTTAGCGTTGGCGATTTTTCTCTATTTCTGGTTTGCGCTGACCCTGAGCGTGATCGATTACCGTTACTATTTGCTCCCTGACACGCTCACCCTACCGCTCCTGTGGCTTGGCCTGCTGTTTAATCTCCACAGTGGCGTGGTGACCTGCGAGGATGCGGTCACGGGTGCTGCGGCTGGCTATCTTTTTCTATGGGCACTTTACTGGCTGGTCTGGCTTCTGCGCCATAAAGAGGGGCTGGGGTTCGGAGATTTCAAGTTGCTTGCGGCAGCAGGTGCCTGGACAGGCTGGCAGAGCTTACCGGTCATCCTGCTGGCGGCGTCGCTAATCGGCGTCATCTGGGGTCTGGTGCTAATGGTGAAAAAGCCGCACGTTTCGCCAGTGATTCCTTTCGGACCAGCGTTGGCGGCGAGCGGCTTCGGCTATTTTTACTGGTTTATAACCTGAGCACCTTAAGACGGTGTTATTCCTCTTCGCGGATTTGCGCCAGTAAATAATTCTGGATACCGAGTTTATCGATAAGATCGAGTTCGGTCTCCAGCCAGTCTATGTGACCTTCCTCGTCTGCCAGAATTTCGATCATCATATCGCGGCTCACATAGTCATGAACGCTGTCCGCATAGGCAATGGCTTCACGAAGGTCTTTCGCACCTTCAAGTTCCAGCCTGAGGTCAGAACGCAGCATCTCCTCGACATCTTCACCGATGCCCAGCTTGCCGAGATCCTGCAGGTTAGGAATACCTTCAAGAAATAAAATACGCTCGATATATTTATCAGCGTGTTTCATCTCATCTATAGATTCATGGTACTCAACGTCATTCAGACGTGTAAGACCCCAGTTTTTGAACATTCTTGCATGGAGAAAATACTGGTTGATTGCGACAAGCTCATTTCCCAATAATTTATTGAGATAACTTATGATTTTAACATCACCTTTCATTATATAGTCCCTCCGCTTCCACTCATTGAAGCGTAGATCGGGCTACGGGGATGTCAAAAAAAAGATGGGCGCTTACGCGATCTCTTTGTATTCCGGGATCTGCATCAGTTCGTCCTGCATAATCTCACGCGCTGCGCGAACGCATTTACCGCATTGATTTCCCACCGGAACAAACTTGCGAAGCTGCTGGAATGACTGTGGCTGAAACTGGCGAACGGCCTGACGTATTTTTTTGTCGCTTACACCATTACATAAACAAACGTACATAGAGACTCCCGTTCAAAATATGCGCAAAGTGTAAGTGAGAATGGTTATGATTACAATAGCACAAGCGCCGGAATACGGGGCGGGAGCGGACAAAAAATGCGAATTTTTATGACAGTGACTTTACGGTAGAAAACAAAAAAGGACGCCGAAGCGTCCTTTTTTTATTCAGGGATAATTAATTAGCCCAGAACTTTAGCAACAACGCCCGCGCCAACGGTACGGCCGCCTTCACGGATTGCGAAACGCAGACCGTCGTCCATCGCGATTGGGTGGATCAGAGTCACAACCATCTTGATGTTGTCGCCTGGCATTACCATCTCTACGCCTTCTGGCAGTTCGATGGTACCGGTCA
>Ga0268251_10000118_pt1 | contig 37518 bp, 42 predicted proteins | sample AgamicAsMae_FD_200527 | JGI IMG/M metagenome (GOLD analysis project Ga0268251, IMG submission 200527) | Agave microbial communities from Guanajuato, Mexico - As.Ma.e (v2) (version 2) | ecosystem: Host-associated > Plants > Phyllosphere > Phylloplane/Leaf | place: Guanajuato, Mexico | collected...
GGCGGGCCGCCGCTCGAGCCCTCGGCGCCGAAGGGCGGCGAGACCTTCGAGCAGCCGATGGCGCTCGCACGCGTGCACCAGTACCTGTCGATGGCGACGCCCCTCCTCTGGACGCGGCAGCCCGACACCGTCGGCGTCGTCGGCCTCGCCCTGAACGCGTGCGACGAGCGGAACGGCCGCGTCGCCGAGTTCGAGCAGATCAAGGAGCTCCTGACCGCGGCGCGCGACCTGTGGCGCACGCTGCCCGAGATCGAGGACGAGCGCGAGCGCGCCGCGACGTCGCGCGCGACGTTTCGGCTCATCCACCTGGCGGACATCCTGGCGGTGACGAGCGGTGCTTGAGCTCAGGATCAACGGCGGCGCCCACGCCGTGGACGTACCGGTCGAGCGGCCACTCGCGTACGTCCTGCGCGAGGACCTCGGCCTGACCGGCACGAAGATCGCCTGCGGCGAGGGCCACTGCGGCGCCTGCACGGTGCTCCTCGACGGCATCCCGGCCCTCTCCTGCATCACGCTCGCCCACACCGTCGGCGAGCGTGAGGTGACGACGATCGAGGGCCTCCGCGAGCACCCGCTCGTCGACGCCTTCGTACGCGCCGACGCGCTCCAGTGCGGCTTCTGCACGCCGGGCCAGATCGTCTCCGCCTCGGCGCTCGTCGCCGCGAACCCGAGCCCGACGCGGGACGAGATCCGGCACGCGATGGCCGGCAACCTGTGCCGCTGCGGCGCGTATCCCAAGATCGAGGAGGCGATCGTCACGTGGCGCGACTGATCCGCACCGAGAAGGAGGTCGAGGGCCGGTTCACCGAGCAGTGGATCGTCGTCGAGGAGGACGCGCTCGACCAGTGGCCCTCCGGGCCGCGGACCATCGTGGGGCAGCCCGCGCAGCGCGTCGACGGCGTCGAGCGCGCCACCGGCGCCGCGGTCTACACCGCGGACGTCCAGCTGCCGGGGATGCTGCACGCGGCCGTCCTCCGCAGCCCGCACGCGCGGGCGCGGGTGGCTCGGCTCGATCTCGATGCCGTGCGCGGCGCACCGGGAGTCCGCGGTGTGCTCGGCCCCGGCGACCTCGACGTCCTCACGGCCGAGCCGTCATACCAGGGGCATGCCGTCGCGGCCGTCGCGGCGGATTCCTTCGAAGCCGCGCGCGCGGCGCTCGAGCTCGCCGCGCCGGAGTGGGAGGTGCTGGAGCCGCTCCTCGATCCGGAGGAGGCCGTGCGCCGTGGCTCGCTGCTCGTCGAGCCTAAGCACCACGACCGGGGCGACTTCGACCGCGGCCTGGCGGAGGCGGACGTCGTCGTCGAAGCCGAGTACCGAACGCAGACGCTCCTCCACAACCCGCTCGAGACGCACCAGTCGGTGTGCCACTGGGAGGCGGACACGCTCGTCCTGTACACCTCGACGCAGAACATCTGGGGCGTGCGGGACGAGGTGGCCGACGCCTTCGGCCTCCCGCACGACAGCGTGCGCGTGATCTGTCGCTTCATGGGCGGCGGCTTCGGCGCGAAGAACGATGCCGGCGACTACACGCTCGTCGCAGCCGAGCTCGCCCGCCGGACCGGCCTCCCCGTTCGCTGCGCGCTCACGCGCCGCGAAGAGAACGTCGTGAGCGGGAACCGCAACGCGACGATCCAGCGGCTCACGGTCGGCGCGCGCTCCGACGGCACGCTGACCGCGCTCGGCGGCGAGTTCTTCTCGGCGCTCGGCTGGGACGGCTGGATGGGCCCGACCGCCGGGCCGATGCAGATGCTCTACGCCTGCGAGAACGTGCGCACCGTCGAGTACGGCGCGCAGCTCAACCTCCCGCCGATGGCGGCGTTCCGCGCGCCCGGCTTCGTCGAGGGCACCTTCGGCCTCGAGTGCCTGCTGGACGAGCTCGCCGCGCGTCTCGAGCTCGACCCGCTCGAGCTGCGGCGCCGGAACCACGCCGACGCCGACGGCACGGACGGCCGGCCCTACACCGCGAAGAACCTCATGGAGTGCTACCGCCGCGCGGAGGCGCACTGGGAGCGGCGGCACGAGGTGCGCGCCCGCTCAGAGGGGCCGTGGAAGCGCGGCGTCGGGATGGCGAGCCAGATCTGGTACGGCGGCGGCGGTCCGCCCTCGTACGCGTGGATCCGCGTCGGCTCCGACGGACGCGCGGTCGTCGTGACCGCGATGCAGGACATCGGCACCGGCACGAGGACGGCGATGGCGCAGATTGCCGCCGAGGAGCTCGGCTTGCCGCTCGAGCACGTGCGGGTCGAGATCGGCGACTCCGCGCGCGGCCCGTACTCCGTCATCTCCGGCGGCTCGTCCACGACGCCGTCGATGGGGCCGGCGGTGCGCGCGGCGGCGTACGACGTCAAGCGCCAGATCCTCGAGATCGCGGCGCAGCGCTTCCACCTCGAGGAGCGCGTGCTCGACCTGAAGGACGGCAACATCGTCTCCGCGGACGGCGGCTCCTGGCCGCTCACAGAGGTGACGGGCCTGCTCGAGGACGCGCAGATCCTCGGCAAGGGGTCGCGCGGGCCGAACCCGACCGGGATGCGCGTGATGACCTTCGGCGCGCAGGTCGCCGAGGTCGCGGTCGACGTCGAGACGGGCGAGGTGCGGGTGGAGCGCGTGGCCGCGATCCACGACGTCGGCCGGATCGTCAATCCGCTCGGCGCGTCGAGCCAGGTCGAGGGCGGAATCGTCCAGGCGATCGGCCACGCGCTCTCGGAGGAGCGGCTCGACGACCCGGCGACCGGGCTCGTCCTCACGCAGACGCTCGACGCCTACAAGGTGCCGACGATCGCCGACGCGCCCGAGATCGTCACGGAGCTCGTCGACCTCCCGGACACGCACCTGACGAACCTCGGCTCGAAGGGGCTCGGCGAGCCGCCGATCATCCCGACCGCGGCGGCGATCGCGAACGCGATCCGCGACGCGACCGGCGCCGACGTGCGGTCGCTCCCGATCACGCGCGAGGAGCTGCTGCGCGCGCTCGAGGAGGCGCGCGAGCAGGAGCGGCGTGGAGCTGCGGCGCCCGCCTGACGCCGCTCGGGCGGTCGGGGCGCTCGGCAACGGCTCGGTCGCGCTCGCGGGCGGCACCGACCTCGTCCCGCTCCTGCGCGACGGGATCGTGCGGGCCGAGACGCTCGTCCACCTCGCCGACGCGGTGCCGCGCGGGATCGACGGCACGCGAATCGGCGCGGGGACGACACTCGCGGAGCTCGAGGTCGACCCGCAGGTCCCGGCCGTGCTCCGCGAGGCGTGCGCGCAGGCAGCCTCGCCGCAGCTCCGCTCGATGGGCACGATCGGCGGCAACCTGCGTCAGGCGACGCGCTGCTGGTACTGGCGCCTGAAGTTCCCGTGCTGGCTGCACGGCGGCGCGGTCTGCCATGCGAAGGCCGGGCAGCACCGCGAGCACGCGATCTTCGGCAACGAGCGCTGCGCCTCGGCGCACCCGTCCGATCCCGCCGCTGCGCTGCTCGCGCTCGGGGCGCAGGTGCGGACCGACCGCCGCGAGCTTCCGATCGCCGACCTCTACCGGCTCCCGACCGACGACGACCGCGACGTCGTGGCGCTCGAACCGGACGAGCTGGTGCTCGAGCTCGACGTCCCCACCCCGGACGCGAGCGTCTACCTGAAGGCGATGGACCGCAAGAAGTGGTCGTTCCCCCTCGTTGGCGTCGCGGCGGCGCGCTTCGGCGACCGGGTCTCCATCGGCCTCGCGGGGGTCGCCCCGATCCCGTGGGCGGTCGCCTCGGCGGACGACCTCGACCGCGCGACGCCGCTTCCGGGCACCGCGTACAAGGTACAGATCGCGCGCGCGCTCATCGCACGGGCGTTTGCGGCTCTGTAGCGGCGGGGTAGGCATGCCGCTGCCGTGCGAGTTCGCGTGCTCTTCCTTGCCCTCGTGGTGAGCTGCACGACCGCCGCGTCGTCGGGGACCGTCGTGGGGCGGGCGAGCCCCGGCGGCGCAAAGCGCGTGGCCCAGCGACCCGATCCGCCCTGCCCGCTGCCGAGCCGCTACCGCGGCGCCTTCGAGCTCGCGGCGCGAGACACCGCAATCCCGCTGCCGCTCCTTGTCGCGGTCGCCCGCGTCGAGTCCCGGATCGACCAGCGCGCGCGCTCGAGCCGCGGCGCGCAGGGCATCCTCCAGGTGCTCCCCTCCACGGCGAAGGCGCTCGGCCTCGACGCATCCTCTGCGAGCACGAACGTCCTTGCGGGCGCGCGGTACCTGCGGCAGCTCCTCGACCGGTTCGGCTCGGCCGACCTCGCCCTCGCCGCGTACAACGCAGGCCCGTCCGCCGTCGAGCGCGCGGGCGGCGCGCCGAGCGGCCAGACGGTCACCTACGTCGCGAACGTCACGGCCGCCTGGCGCTCGCTCCGCGGCTGCATCTGATTTCTGCGGTCGTGCTCGCGGCCGGTGCGGCGACCCGTTTCGGCTCCCCGAAGCAGCGCGTCCTGCTCTCCGAGGTCCTGGAGCGGCTCCGGCGCACCTCGGTGGAGGAGATCGTCGTCGTCCTCGGCGCGTACGACGTCGAGACCGACGCGCGCACCGTCCGCTGCCCGGAATGGGAGCGAGGCCCCGGAGCCTCCCTGCGCTGCGGCCTGGCCGCGCTCGAGGCGGAGGTCGCCGTCGTCGTGCTCGCCGACGGGCCCGATCTCGCGCCCGAAGCCGTCGAGCGCGTGATCGCCGCCTGGCGCGAGCACGGCGAGCCCGTCGTCGCCGCGACCTACGGCGGCGACCGCGGCCACCCGGTGCTGCTCGCGCGGTCGGCCTGGGAGACCGTCCCCGACGAGGGCGCTCGGGGACTTCCGGCTCTCCTCGTACCGTGTGACGATCTCGGAGCTCCAGGAGACGTCGACCGCGCCGACCAGCTTCCGGAGAGGTTCCGGTAGCTCGGCCGTCGCGGCGGCGCGGCTGCGGCGCCGGCTGACCCTCGAAGAGGCCGCCCGCCGCTCCGGCCTCGCCGCCGAGGAGATCGCCTGGCTCGAGGAAGGGCGGCTCTACCGCTTCGGCACGAGCGACGACGCCCTCGCCGCCGCGGTGGTCTACGCCTCGGCGCTCGGAGTCGGGCTCGCCGAGGCGCGCGAGCTCGCGGGCCTGCCGCCGCAACGCGCTCGGGGACGGGCCCGCCGGCTCGTCTTCCTCGCCGCCCTCGTCGTCGCGATCGCCGGGCTCGCCGCCGCGATCGTCTTCACCGGCCCGAACGACCGGAACCGCCGCAGCGCGCCGCGCCCCGGCGCAGTGCTTCCACCGCCGTGGAAGGTGCGGGTCGACGTCCTGAACGGCGCGGGCGACATCAACTGGACGCGGCAGGTTGCGAGCCGGATCGGCGCGCTCGGCTACCGGCTCGGCCGCGTGGCCCGCGCGAACCGCTTCGACTACCGGAGCACGGCCGTCTACTACGAGCCCGGTGGCCAGGCGCTGGCGATCCGCCTGGCACGCGTTCTCGGCACGGTCACGACCCCGCTCCCCGGCGGCTCGAATCCGCGCCGGCTCGTCGTCATCGTCGGCCCCCGTCGAGGCCCGGGCTAAGACATCCACAAGGGACAGGGCCGAAAGGCTCAGGCAGGGGGTCAGACCCCTGAACATGGCCGCAACGGACAGGAGCGACGCGAAAAGTGCTGCTCGCGAGCCCGTTTCGAATGCGACTGTGTTGCGACCGTTTTCGTCCGAAGCCGGACGCGAGGCGACGCTAGAACAGCGGCGTTCGGAGATCCGCCAGGCGAGCCTTCAGCTCGGGCGGCATCGGCTCGGCGATCACGGCCTGCCGCACGAAGCGGCGCAGGTGCTCCTCGAAGCGGTAGCGCTTCCGGCAGTAGGAGCACAGCGAGAGATGAGCTTCGGCCTCGGCCCGTTCCGCCTCGTTCAGCTCCCGGTCGAGGAACGGCTGGAGCAGCTCCTCGCAGCGGGCGCAGGGGTCGTCGGCGAAGCCCGTCATGCGGCCCCCGTTCCCACGGCCTCGTGGGCGAGCTGCTGCTTCAGGACGCGGCGGCCGCGGTGCAGCCGGGACATGACCGTCCCGATCGGGATGTCGAGGATCTGGGCCGCGTCGGCGTAGCTGAAGTCGCCGATGTCGACGAGCACGACGACGTCGCGGAAGTCGTGCGGCACCGCCGAGAGAGCCGAGACGACCGAGTCCTGCGACAGCCTTTCCACCACGCGCTCCTCGTCTGAGGCGTCCGGAGTGGACTCCTCGAGCCTGTTGTACAGGAAGTAGTCGCCTTCCTCCAAGGGCTCGAGGCCCGGCGTGCGCTGGAGCCGGCGGCCGCGGTCGATGTTCAGATTCGTGAGGATGCGCAGGAGCCACGCGCGGAGGTTCGTGCCCGGGCGGAAGGAGCGCCAGCTGCGGAAGGCGCGCGCGTAGGCCTCCTGCATCAGATCCTCCGCCTCCTCGCGCGAGCCGACGAGGTGCCGCGCGACGCGATAGACCTGGTCGGCGAGAGCAAGCGCATCCTCTTCGAATCGCACACGGTCACGGGCCTCCGTTGCCAGCCTGCGCGCCTCGGTCTCGGGCGTGGTCTCGCTCATCGCGGGCCACCCTAGCAGCGCGTTTCTACGGGAAGTCGGAACGCTCGGCGGGCGCTCGCTATTCCGGGCGCATGTTTGTCAAGCGGCCCGCGGAGGTAGATCGTGGTCCGTGGAAGGCTACGACGTCATCACGAGCGACGAGCACAAGCTGGGCCACGTGGTCGGCACGATCGGCGACAACGTCGTCATCGAGCACGGCACTCTCCGCAAGACGAAGCACGCCGTTCCGAAGACCTTCGTCCATGCCGACGACGGCGAGCAAGTCGTCCGGCTCACGGTCTCGAAGGAGTTCGTCGAGGAGTCTCCGAAGCTGAACGGCGGCGAGCCGGACGAGCGGGCGATCGCCGAGCACTACGGCCTCGCCGAAGGCTACGACGAGCCCGAGACTCTGGGCGACGGCGAGCTGCTCCGGGACGACCCCGCCTGGTCGGCCGAGGAGCAGGAGCTGCGGACCGGAGTGCCGACCGCGGAGCAGGAGCGCCTGCGGGCGAGGGAAGGCGACGTCACACCGGAGTCGCCCGGGCTGCTCGGCGAGCGAACTCCCCGGCGCTAAACGGGCTCGACCTCGCGGAACCCGCCCTTCGCGAGGGCGGCGAGGAGCGTGTCGCGGTCCGTCCGCTCGTCGTCCCAGCCGAGGACGACCTGGCCCATCAGGTTCGCGTTCGCGAGCTCGAGGCCGTCCTGGCCGCGGAGCACCGCCGCCAAGCGGCCGACGCACCGCTCGCAGCGGATCCCGCTGACCTGGATCGTCTCCGTGCGAAGCACCATCGCGCTCAGGCTACCGTGCGCTCCACGAGGTCGGCACAGACGGCGGCGAGGCCGTCGGCCCGGCCGACCGCGAGCTGGCGTGCGGCTTCCGGCTCGCCGAGCGGGCCGACCCCGAGCCGCTCGAGGAGCTCGGCGGCGAGCTCCCGCGCCGGAAGTGCCCGCGAGCCGTCGGGGTGGATCAGCTCGGCGTCCATGCCGAACCGAAGCGCTGCCCAGCGGTTCTGCTGGTAGTCGCCGCGACGCGCCGGGTCGTACGGACGCGGCGGCTCCTCCAGCACGGCACCGACGAGCGCCTGGAGCAGCTCGACAAAGGCGCCGGTGCGCTCGAGCGCAGTCGGCTGGTCCGGCATCCGCACCTCGAGCGTGCCGAAACGGGGCTGCGGGCGCACGTCCCACCAGAGCCGCGTGTAGTCGACGGTGACGCCGAGCCGCACGAGCCGTTCGATCCACTCCTCCCAGTCGCCGTACGAGCGGAAGGCGGGCGGCGCGCCGCTCCGCGGGAGCTCCGCAAGGATCGCGGCTCGCGTTGAGAGGAGCTCGGTCTCGCGCCCGCCGAGGTACGGCGAGTTCACCGACAGGGCGAGCACGAGCGGCAGCCACTGAAGGATGCCCTCGAGCGCCCGGAAGCAGGCTTCGGCGGAGTCGACGCCGACGTGGACGTGGAGGCCGCTCACGCCCTGGCGGCGTGCGATCGGCCCGACGTACGCGACCATCTCGAGGTAGCGCTCCTCCTGCACGATCGGCAGCTCCTCCGGCGGCGTGACCGGGTGCGCGCCGGCGGCCGCGATCCGCAGGCCGTTCCGCCGGGCGATCGCGTCCGCGGCCGCGCGGAGCTCCTCGAGCGCCGCCACCGCCTGGGCTGCGTCGGTGCAGATCCCCGTGTTCAGCTCGACGATCGACGCGTGCATCTCCGTCTTCAGCCGCCCCGGGAGATCGAGCTCCTCCGACTCGCGCAGGAACACGTCGACGGCGCCGACGGGCTCGAAGGTCTCGCCGTCGAGGATCATGAGCTCCTCCTCGACGCCGACGGAGAGCGTCGAGCTCTCGCCCCAGGCGCTCTCGATCAACGACGGACGCCGTGGACGGGACGGCCGGCCGCCTCCCACGCGTAGTACGAGGCGCTCGGGCCGAACGACGGCTCGTAGCCGACGACGTGCGGGTTCCGACCGACCTCCTTCGCGCGCTGCGCGTGCCAGAGGAGGTTCGGGTCGTCACGCTCCTGCCACACGAGCACGAGGTGTGCCGCGGTCATGAAGTTGGCGACGAACGAGCAGCTCTCGGCCGGGCACGGGAACGGATCGGTGCGGACGCAGAACCAGCCGGAGTGGTCGTCCCCGCCCTCGTCCGTCCAGAGCTCCTCCTCGGCAACGAGCTCCTCGTCGGCGAGCACGACGCGGCCGGGCTCGATCTCCATCGGGCGACTGTAGCGTGACGGCTGATGGCTCCGAAGATCGCCGTGCAGGGAACGGGCGGGAGCGGGAAGACGACGGTCGCGAAGGAGCTCGCGCACCGCCACGGCGTCCCGCACGTCGAGCTCGACGCGCTCTTCCACGGCCCGAACTGGGTCGAGACGCCGCCCGAGGAGTTCCGGCGGCGCGTGGCGGCGGCGACGGCCGGCGACGGCTGGGTCGTGGACGGCAACTACGACAGCCGACTCGGCGACCTCGTGCTCGGCCGAGCCGACACCGTCGTGTGGCTCGACCTGCCGCTGCGTGTCTCGCTCTCGCGCGTGACGCGGCGGACGGTCGGCCGGATCCGCACCGGCGAGGAGCTCTGGAGCGGCAACCGCGAGAGCTGGCGCGGCGGCTTCTTCGGCTGGAACTCGATGTTCGTCTGGGCGATCCGCAGCCACCTGCGGCACCGGCGAGCGCGGGGGATATGGCTCGCGCGATACCCGGGGCTCGAGGTCGTCCGGCTGCGCTCCGCGCGTGAAGTCGAGAGCTACCTCAGAAAATGAACCGGAGGTCCCGGGCAGGCGTGCGGGACCTCCGGTTCGTGCTTCCGCGGGCCGCGCTGGCTAGCGCCCGAGCGGAAGCGGGCCCCCAGGGGATGGGGCCATCTGGGGCGGCAAGCGCCGCCCAGGCTGAAACAGCGTGTCGACCGGTCAGTGCAGACGGCCGCGCGGGCAAAGCCCGCACGGCCTGATGACGGCACCGCAAGCGGCGCCTCATTGCCGCCCGAGCTTCACGTCGACGGTCATCTTCTTCGTACCGCGGTAGATCTCGAGCTGCAGGCTGTCGCCGGGCTTCTTCGCCGCGATCAGGTCGCGCAGCCGCGCCAGCGAGGGGATCGTCTGGCCGTCGGCCTTCACGATCAGGTCCCCGCCGATCGGCCACGTGTCGCCCGCGACGACCGCCTGCGTCGTCGCGCCATGCAGCCTCGCCTTCGCGGCGCCGCTGCCGGCCTTCATGGTGGCGACGAGGATGCCGTGCGAGACCGGGAAGTGGAAGACGTTCGCGATCTCGGGCGTGATCGCGACGCCCGTAATCCCGAGCGAGGCGTGCTCGACGGAGCCGGTCTTCAGGAGCTGAGCGACGACGGTGCGGACGGTGTTGATCGGAATCGCGAAGCCGATGCCGACGTTGCCGCCCGCCTCGCCGGCCTGGCCGGTCTCGATCTGGGCGTTCACGCCGACCACGCGGCCGTTCGCGTTGATCAGCGGCCCGCCTGAGTTGCCGTGGTTGATGGCCGCGTCCGTCTGGATGACGTGGTCGATCGCGTAGCTGTTCGGCGCCTGGATCTGGCGCTGGAGCGCGCTCACGATCCCGGCCGTGACGGAGCGGTCGAGGCCGAACGGGTTGCCGATCGCGACCACCGAGTCGCCGACGTGGAGGGTGTCGGAGTCACCGAGCGCGAGCGGCGTCAGCGCGCGCGAGCGGGCGTCGACCTTCAGGAGGGCGATGTCGGTGCCCGGGTCCTTGCCGACGACGCGCGCCTTCATGCTGTCGTGGTTCGAGAAGCTGACCTCGACGGATTTCGCGCCGGCGATCACGTGATAGTTCGTGACGATGTGGCCCGCCTTGTCGATGACGAAGCCGGAGCCGAGCGCGCGCTGCGTCTCTTGCTGCGGAACGTTGAAGCCCGGCATGGGGAAGCCGAACGGGCTGCCGTTGTCGAGCCGCACGACGCTCGTCGAGGTGACCTGCACGACACCGGGCGCGGCGGCCCGGTAAATCTGGTTGATGGAGAGCGGGCGGCCCGTGCGGAACGACGCGGGAGCGGAGGTGGGGCCGCCGCTCACGATGTCGCGGACGGTCGTCGTATGACCGTCGAGGCCGCCGTAGGCGGCGACGCCGCCGAGCGACAAACCGGCGCCGATCGCGGCTGCGATCACGAGCTCGGCGGCGCGCCTGAGGATGCCGGAGTCCATCGAGGTGCGTTATAACCAGCCGCGGTTGGCCGCTCTTTGCGTGGCTGTTGTGCTCGCGTTAAGCCGAGGCCGCTCCCGGGGATGCATTGAAGATGGCCGTCGCGGTCGCCCAGCGCCGGCAGGCACGGAGGCTCGCAAGCGAGCTCAAGGATGCCGTCGCCCGCCACCGCCTGCTCACCTTCGCCTCCGCGGTGTCTTTCCGCGCGCTCGTCGCGCTCGTCCCGCTCACGCTGCTCGGGCTCGGCGTCCTCGGCGCCATCGGGGAGGCCTCCGTCTGGACGAACTCGATCGCGCCGGCGATCAAGCACCACGTGACGGCGCCGGTCTTCCGTGGGATCGACTTCTCGGTGCAGCGCATCTTCGCGAGCGACAAGGGCTCGCTGGTCACGCTGGCGATTGCGCTCGTGCTCTGGCACATGACCGCCGCCGTGGCCACGGTGATGGAGACGCTGAACAAGATCCACGACGTGAAGGACGAGCGACCGTGGTGGCGCAAGCTCCTCGTCGCGCTCGCGCTCGCCGTCGCGATCATCGTCTGCCTCATCGGCGCGGTCCTCGTCGTCACCGCGGCACCGAACGTGGGCTCGGGGGCAGTGCACTTCGTGCTCGGCATCGGCCGCTGGCTCGTCGCCGCCGTCTTGCTCGGCCTCGCCATCGCCCTGCTCGTCCGCTACGCGCCCGCCGAGCACCCGCGGCCGCGCTGGGCGAGCGCCGGCTCGGTCGCGATCGTCGTCGCATGGATCGTGCTCTCGCTCGTGTTCCGCCTCTGGGTCAGCAACGTCTCGAACTTCAAGACCGGGATCGGCTTCCTGACCGCCTTCCTCGTCTTCGGCGCGTACATGTACTTCTCGGTCCTCGTCTTCGTCCTCGGCGTCCAGCTCGACGAGCTCCTGCGCAAGAAGCAAGAAGGGGCGTAGTGGGCTTCCAGACCGCCGCCGAGATCCAGGTGCTGCTCGAGGGCGTGCCCCTGCCGGCGACGAAGGCGGAGCTCGTCGACTACGCGCGGCGCGAGGATCCCGAGGGGGCGCGCCTGCTCGAAGCGCTTCCCGACCGGGACTACCGCTCGCTCGACGAGGTCGGCGAGGCGCTTGCGCCCGTCCAGCCGTCGCGGGCACAGCCGGAGGCGGCCGTGCCGCGCGAGGAGAGCGACCTGCCGCCGGGCGGCGAGACCTACGTGCAGCCGCACTCCGAGTCCGGCGCGGTGCGGCACGACGCGCCGCCGGGGAACCCGCCGCAGAAGGCGCTCGAGAAGCAAACGAAGACGCAGAACGAGCAGCTCGAGCGACAGAAGGAGAAGCTCGGTCCGGAGGGCTAGCGCTTCGCGGCCAGCCGCTCGCGCTGCGGGATCACCGTGTAGCGAGGGTCGCGCGCCGACTGGAAGCCCGCCTTGAAGACCGACCAGCGCAGGGCGAGCTCGCCGGCCAGGACGAGCGTGCTGCCGGCGATCGCGGCCGCGCGGCTCCGCCTGCCTCGCAGACCGAGGAGGCCGGCGCCCGCGGCAGTCAAGCCCTTCGAGAGCCGGCCGAAGCGACCCGCCGCGCCCTGCTCGTAGACCTCGCCGACGAAGCCGAGCCGGCGCTGCATGACCTCCTTCAGCCCGAGCGCTCCGGCCGCTCCGAGGAGTGTGAGGCGCCGTGCCGGCCCTGCCTCCTCTCCCGCGAAGAGCGTCGTCGCCGCACCTGCGCTCGCTACGGCGCTGGCGCCGAAGAGCCACGGGAGCTCGCGCCGAGCCTCGTGCCAGACCGGGATCGCCGTGTCGGCGAGGAGCGTCCCGGTGTACGTCGCGAGCGGCGGGCCGGCGAGGAAGGAGATGGCCTCCGCCGCCACCTTCGTCCGCTTCAGGATCCCGAGGCGCTCCAGGAGCGCAGCCGTGGTCGAGGCGCCGCCGGAGACGAAGAGGACCCACGAGCCGACGCTCATCGGCGAGGTGACCTTGAAGACGCGCAGCATGTTCAGGAAGCGCTCCGGCCGGCCGAGGTCGGAGATCAGCAGCACCGGCGAGACGAGGTCGGCGGCGGCGCCGACGTAGAGCGCCGTCTTCGCCAGCCGCTCGCGACCCGCGACGCGCGCGAGCCCGTGCAGAACGGAGCAGCCGCCGGCGATCCCGCCCGTGAAGAAGTAGAACGGGATCTCGGGCTGCCAGACCGGCTCCTTCAGGATCGGCCGCCCGTAGTACGAGCGCATCTCGGTGCCGGTCTCGGTGATCGACCGCTGCGTCACCGGCGGCCTCCGAGGAAGGCGAGCGCGGCGCCGACGACCGTCGCCGCGGCCGCGACGGCGGTCGTGAGCCACATCTCCGGCAGGTCCCTCGTCGTCACGACGGGATCGGGCGGCAGGCCGTACACCTCGGGCTCGTCGAGGAGCAGGAAGAACGCGCCCGCGCCGCCGATGCCGTCGTCAGGCCCGTCGAGGTAGAGCTGCGCGCCGTTCCAGCCCTCCGCCTCGAGCTTCTCGAGCCGCTTGTGCGCGCGGTCGCGGAGCTCGTCGACCTCGCCGAACTGGATCGAGTCGGTGGGGCACGCCTTCGCGCACGCCGGCTCGTGGCCGCCCTTGAGCCGGTCGTAGCAGAGCGTGCACTTCCAGACGCGGCCATCCTCCTTCTTCCCGAGGAGCGGGAGCGCGAGCGGCGCGTCCCCCGGTGAGCGCGGCAGGTGGCGCTTGTCGAGGACGCCGAAGGGGCACGCGGGGACGCAGTAGCCGCAGCCGTTGCAGACGTCCTCCTGGACGACGACTGTGCCGAACTCGGTGCGGAAGAGCGCTCCGGTCGGGCAGACGTCGAGGCAGGCGGCGTGCGTGCAGTGCTTGCAGACGTCGCTCGACATGAGCCAGCGCAGCGGATCCTCCGAGTCGTCGTCCGTGCGCGCGGGCTCGCGCTGCTCGACGAAGGCGACGTGGCGCCACGAGTTCGCGCCCAGCGTCGAGGTGTTGTCGTAGCTCTCGCCGGTCCAGACGAGGCCGTCCTCTGGGACGAGGTTCCACTCCTTGCAGGCGACCTCGCAGGCCTTGCAGCCGATGCAGACCGAGGTGTCGGTGAAGAAGCCCATGCGCGGCTTGGCGTCCTCGCCGTAGCTCATCGCGCCCGCTCCCGCAGCTCGGCGACGAACTTCGGCAGGCGCGGGCCGCGCGGGCGGCGGCCGGGGCGGATGTCGCACGTGAACGCCTTGACCTCCTGGATATGGACGTTCGGGTCGAGCGCCATGTGGGCGAGGTCGTTCGCCGCGCCGCCGGTCGTGAGCCCGCGCGAGCCCCAGTGATACGGCAGCCCGACCTGGTGGTGGACGCGCCCGTTCACCCGCACGGGCCGCATGCGATCGGTCACGAGGACACGCGCCTCGATCGCGGCGCGCGCGGTGACGATCGTCGCCCAGCCGCCGTGCTCGAGCCCACGCTCGCGCGCGAGATCCGGGTGCACCTCGACGAACATCGCCGGCTGGAGCTCGGAGAGGTACGGCGAGAAGCGCGACATGCCGCCCGCCGTGTGGTGCTCGGTGAGCCGGTACGTCGTCGCGACGTACGGGTATTCCTCCGCCCCGGGTGGGTTGTACGGATCCTCCGGCAGGTCCTTGTTCCACTGGCGGCGCGGGTTCGCGCGCTGCGAGTAGAGCGGATTCGAGAAAGGCGACTCGTGCGGCTCGTAGTGGGTCGGCAGCGGCCCATCCTCAAGCCCTTGCGCGACGTAGAGCCAGCCGAACCCGTCGGCCTGCATGATGAACGGCCGGTCGCCGCGGATGGCGTCGGGGCCGGTCGCGTCGTCGGGCGGCACGTAGTCGGGCGCCTTCTCCTCGTCGAAGTCCGGCGTGTCGGTGCCCGTCCACTTGCCCTGCTCGGCGTCCCACCAGACGAGGCGCTTGCGCTCCGACCACGGGTTCCCTTGCGGATCGGCCGACGCGCGGTTGTAGAGCAGCCGCCGGTTCGCCGGCCACGCCCACGCCCACTCGAGCGCCGTGTAGCTCTGCTCCCAGTGCGGCTTCTTCCGCGCGGCCTTGTTCTCGCCCTCGCCGAAGACGCCGCAGTAGATCCAGCAGCCGCAGCGGGTCGTGCCGTCCGCGCGGAGGAGCTTGTACCCGGCGAGCTGCTGGCCCGTGTCGTCGTAGCCGCTCACCTCCGCGAGCACGGCCTCGGCGCTCGGCTCCTCGTGCTCCCCCTGCGTCGGGTAGTGCCACGTCAGGTTCCGGATGGGCCGGTCGTGCTCGGCCTGCGAGCCCGCGAGGCGCTCGCGGATCTTGCGCCCGAGGTGGTAGTAGAACCAGAGGTCGGAGCGGCAGTCCTCCTTCGGCTCGACCGCCTTGTAGTGCCACTGGAGCAGCCGCTGCGTGTTCGTGAACGAGCCGTCCTTCTCGACGTGCGAGGAGGCGGGCAGGAAGAAGACCTCCGTCGGGATCTGCTCGGTCTTCAGCTCGCCCGACTCGATCTCCGGGCTGTCGTACCAGAAGGACGCGGTCTCGATCTCGACGAGGTCGCGGACGACGAGCCAGTCGAGCTTCGAGAGCGCGAGCCGGTTCGCCTTCCCGTTCGCGGAGCCGACGGCGGGGTTCTCGCCGACCACGACGTACCCCTTGACCTTCCCCTGCAGCATCTGCTGCACGGTCCAGTAGTTCGAGTTGTCGTCGTCGATCCGCGGCAGGTACTCGAAGCAGAAGTCGTTCTCCTTCGTCGCCGCGGCGCCCCACCAGGCCTTCAGCAGGCTGACGACGAACGTGTCCATCTTCCCCCACCAGCCGCCGGGCGATGAGGTCGCCTGGACGTAGCCCTCGAGCCCGCCGTAGTGCTCGGTGTGCGGCATCGGGAGGTAGCCCGGGAGGATGTTGTAGAGCGTCGGGATGTCGGTCGAGCCCTGGATCGAAGCGTGGCCGCGGAGGGCCATGATCCCGCCGCCCGGCCGGCCGATGTTCCCGAGCAGGAGCTGGACGATGCACGCGGTGCGGATCATCTGGACTCCGACGGTGTGCTGCGTCCAGCCGACGGCGTAGCAGAAGGAACTCGTGCGCTCGCGGCCCGAGTTGTCGCACAGCGCCTCCGCGACCTCGAGGAAGTCGGCCTCGCTGCAGCCGCAGGTGCGCGCGACGAACTCGGGCGTGTAGCGGGCGTAGTGGCGCTTCAGGATCTGGAAGACGCAGCGCGGGTGCTGGAGGGTCTCGTCCGTCTCCGGCGGCTCACCGTGCGAGAGACCGGCGCCGCCGCCGGCCTTCCCGACCTGCTCGCCCTTGCCGCTGAAGCCCTCCTCGCGCTGGCCCGCGGCGCCGTGCACCTGCGTGCCGGCGTACTGCCACGTCGTGACGTCGTACTGCCCCTGCTCGGGATCCCAGCCGGAGAAGACGCCGTCGAGGTCCTCGGTGTCCGCGAACTCCTCGCCGACGATCACCGAGACGTTCGTGTAGGTCTTCACGTACTCGTCGAACCAGCGGTCGTGCTCGAGGATGTAGTTGACGATCCCGCCCAGGAACGCGATGTCGGAGCCGGCGCGGATGCCGACGTGCTTCGTTGCCATGGCGCTCGTGCGCGTGAAGCGCGGATCGACGTGGAAGACCTTCGCGCCCCGCTCCCTGGCCTCCATCACCCACTGGAACCCCACCGGGTGGTTCTCGGCCATGTTCGACCCCATGATCACGATGCAGTCCGAGTTCATGAGGTCCTGCTGGTAGTCGGTCGCTCCGCCTCGTCCGAACGAGGTCCCCAGACCGGGGACCGTGGAGCTGTGTCATATACGGGCCTGGTTCTCGACCTGGACGACCCCGAGCGCCGTCAGGAGCTTCTTGATCAGGTAGTTCTCCTCGTTGTCGAGCGTCGCGCCGCCGAGGTTCGCGATGCCGAGGGTGCGGCGAGCCGGATTTCCCTCCGGCGTCTCCTCCTGCCAGGTCTCCTCGCGCGTGGCGAGGAAGCGGTCGACGATCATCTCCATCGCGTCGTCGAGCGAGAGCTCCTCCCAGCGCGTCCCGTACGGCCGGCGGTACTTGACCCTGTACTCGCGCAGCGGGCTCTGGACGTAGTTCAGGGACGCCGCGCCCTTCGGGCACAGGCGGCCGCGCGAGATCGGGCTCGCCGGGTCGCCTTCGATCTGCGTCACCTCGCCGCCCTGGACGTAGACGAGCTGCGCGCAGCCGACGGCGCAGTACGGGCAGATCGAGCGTGCGACGTGGTCGGCCTTCTCGATGCGCGGCCGGAGCGTCTTCGAGCGCTCCGACTGCACCGCCTTGCCGAGCCCCAGCGGGTCGCCCTCGCGCAGCTGGCGGACGACCGGCCACGATTCCAGGAGCTTCGTGACGCGCACCACTGCCTATCTACCTACGCGGTCTTCCGGCGAAACATATCTAAGTACGATCTACCGAAGAGCAAGGACAAACGCTGCGCCGAGCGCAGCGACGCCTGCGGTAAGCCACGTGACGTAGTCGGTGACGATGCCGCTGTGCAACGCCTTCAGGCGCAGGACCGGTGCCCGCGCGAGGATGCCGAGACCGCCGAACAGGGCGGCGAGCGCGAGCGCGACGGCCCCGGCTGCCGAGAGCAGACCGGCGACGATGTTCGTCCCCGAAGGCGCTGGCGCGGAGGCCGCCTCGTGCGGCGGCGGCTTGCCCTCGAGGACCTCGGCCGCGTGCGCAGGCCGGTCGAGCGTCCGCAGCGCTGCCGCCTCGGCCTTTCCGGGCAGGCCCGGCCACGCCGCCAGGGTGACGCCGACGACGAGGAGCGCGGCGGCCGAGCCGACCATCACGACCAGCGAGCCGCGCGGCGGATGCTCGGGCTCCTCCTCCTCGGCCGGCTGCTCCTCGCCGAGGACGGGCTCCTCGTCCGAGCCCCAGCCGAAGGAGATGCGGCCGGCCGCTCGCAGCAGCGCCCCGCCCGAGAGGATCGACGCCGCCGTCAGCACGATCGGCAGCCAGCGGTAGCCGCCGGTCGCGCCGTCCACGATCAGCGCGCGGCCGAAGAACGAGGCCGCGGGAGGAAGCCCGGCGACCACGAGCGCCCCGACTGCGAAGAGGACGCCCGAGGCCGGCAGCCCACGGCCACGCGCCCTCAGCTCGTCGTCGGTCCTGAGGCGGCGGACGAGGATGCCGACCACGAGGAGGAGCGACCCCCGCACGAGCCCGTCCGCGACGGCGAAGATGGTCGCCCCCGCGAGCGAGCGCGCGGTCAGGAGGCCGATCCCGACGAGGCCGATCCCGATCTGGCCGATCGTCACGAAGGCGAGCATCCGCTTGAGGTCGCGCTGGAGGAACGCCATCGCTCCGCCGACGAGGGCGCTGGCGACACCGGCGGTGACGAGGATCGCCCGCAGCGCGGTCGCGTGCGTCTGAAAGGGCCCGGAGAAGACGGGCCAGTAGACCTTGGCGACGGCGAGCAGTCCGAGGTCGCTCATCACGCCGGAGTAGAGGGCGCAGACGGGAGCAGGCGCGACGGCGTACGCGTCGGAGAGCCAGAAGTGGAACGGGACGACGCCGGCCTTGACGAGGAAGCCGGCGGTGACGAGCAGGAACGAGACCAGCACCAGCCCGTCGGTGGGGCCGCCCGCGAGCGAGCGTCCGATCTGCGCCAGGTTGAGCGCGCCTGTGCGGCCGTAGAGGAGCCCGATCCCGAAGAGCAGGAAGAACGCGCCGAAGCCGTTCACGATCCCGAAGTTGAGCGCCCCCTGGAGCGGCGCCGGCTCGTCGCCGTAGCCGGTGAGCGCGATCGCGGCCACGGTCATCAGCTCGAGGAAGACGAAGAGGTTGAAGAGGTCGCCGGAGAGCGCGAAGCCCTCGACGGCGCCGAGGAAGACGAGCAGCAGGACGTGGAAGAGCGGCCCCGTCTCGTCGAAGTAGCGCCACGAGAAGACCACGCCGGCCGTCATGAGGAACGCCGCGAGCGCCGCCATCGCAGCTCCCGCGCCGTCGACGTCGAAGGCGATCCCGAGCGCGACGCCGTGCGAGGGCCGCCAGCCGCCGAACCAGTAGACGACGTCGTGCGCGCCGGTGCGCGTGAGCAGGACGACGGCGACGACCGTCACCGCGACCGAGACGACGGCGGCAACCAGGTCGCCGAACCAGGCAGGCACGAAGTGGCCGACGGCCGCCAGCGCTGCGGCCGCAAGGAGCGGCAGCGCGACCGGCAGCGGGACGAGGACGTCCATCAGCCGCGCACGGCCGGGATCTCGTCGGGGTCGAGCGTGTCCTCGCGCTTGTGCACCTGCACGGCGACCGCGAGCAGAAGCGCGAGCACGGTGACGCTCACGACCACGTCCGTCAGTACCAGGGCCTGGACGACTGGGTCGGTGGCCTTCGCGCCGAGCGGGATGCCCTTGAAGATCGGCGCGGTCGCGTGCTTGCGGTACCCGACCCCGAGCAGGAGCACGTACGTCGAGGACTGGCACACGGTCAGGCAGACGATGAGGTGGACGAGGTGCCGGCTCGTGACGACGCCGTACAGGCCGACGACGAGCAGCCACACCGCGAGGGCGTACGGCAAGTAGCTCATCGCGCCCGCCGCTCGACCATGACCTCCTCTAGGAACTCGCCGAAGAGGAGGAGGAACGCGGCCGTGACCTCGATCGCCGTCGCCCAGTTGAGCAAGGGGATGCTGCCGCCCGAGGTGAGAGCGCCGATCTTCCCGAGCGGGAGGAAGTTCTCCTGGAAGGCCAGACCTCCGGCGAGGGCGCCGAGCGCGAGCCCGACGAACATGGCCGCGCCGCCGCCCTCGAAGACGTCGACGACGCGGGCCGGCGTCAGCCGCCGGTACGCGCGGTGCTCGGCGGCGAGGTAGACGAGCAGCAGGCCGAGCGCCACGACGGTGCCCCCCTGGAAGCCGCCGCCGGGCGAGAGGTAGCCGAAGGCGACGACGAAGAGGCCGAGGAGGACGACGACGGGCACGGCCGCGAGCCCGACGGCCCGCACCGGCTCGCTGTGGACAGCGTCGACGACCTGCTTCGCCTCCTCCTCGCGCGCCTCTCGCAGGATGAGCGCCGTCGCGGCGACGGCCGCGAAGAGCATCAGCTCCTCGCCCAAGGTGTCGAAGCCGCGGTAGTCGAAGACGACCGCTGCGACGGCGTTCGTCGTGTGGCGCTGCGCGAGGACGACCTGATTCAGGACGAGGCCGTAGGGGCCGTGGTAGTCGCCGAAGGGAGGCAGCCCGGCGACGCCGTAGCCGAGGAGCGCGGCCAAGCCGGCGGCCGAGACGAGGAAGAGCGGGAGCCGCGTGCGCGCGCTCACCGGCGCTTCTCCTCTCGGGCGCGGAGCTTCGCGAGCGTGGCGAGGATGACGAGCGGGGCGGCGCCGCCGCCGACGGCCAGGGCCGAGAGGGCCACGTCCGGCGCCTGGAAGACGAGGAAGAGGACGACGAGCTGGAGACCGAAGAAGCTGTTCAGGAGCGCTTGGCGCAGGAGGTCGCGCGCCAGCACGACGGCGAGGCCGCCGGCTCCGACGAGTACGATCGCCGCGACCTGGAGCGGGATCACCGCTCGAGCCTCGCGCGTGCGGCGCGCGCGGTCGCGATCGTCACGGCCGGGCTGCCGAGCAGGAGGAGAACGGCGACGACGAGCGCGGCCGCCGCGGCGACGCTCCGCACGCCCTCCTCAATGGCGATCGCGACCGCGACGAGGATCGGCCCGAGCGTTCCGGCCGCGGCCGAGTAGTGCAGCCGGGCGAAGACGTCGCGCGCCGCGACGATCCCGATGCAGCAGACGAGCTCGGTCGCCACCGCCGTCCACACAAGGATGTGGACGGCGATCTCGTGCGCGCTCACACGCGCCGCTCCATGAAGCGCGCGAAGACGAGGCCGCTCACGAGCGAGATGCCCGCGAGGACGAGCGGCACGGTCGTATAGATGGAGCGGTGGAAGCCTTCCGAGAGGAGGAGCAGCACGATCGTTACGACGGCGGAGACGAGCTCGAGCGCGACGAGCGCGTCGATGCGCGGCGCGCGGGCGAGGAGCCAGAAGGGCGCGGCGAGCGCGAAGAGGAGGACCGTCGCCGCAACCAGCCAGACGTTCATCGCGGCTTGAGCTCGTGGATGCGGGCGGTCCCCTGATCGCGGTCGACGTCAACGACGTAGGCGTTCGGCGCGATGCTCCCGAGCAGGCCGGCGAACGCGCGGTCGCCGGCGGTGCGGGCAGGGACGTTGACCTCGCGGAACGCACCGCCGGGGCGCCCGCGCGCGAGCGCGAGCGTGACGAGGGCGAAGTCGCGCACGATCTCCCACGGCAGGGCGGCGGCGCGGCTGAGCCGGCGCAGGTCGAGCCCGAAGCGGTAGAGGCCGAGGCGCTCGAGGAGCAGGGCGGCGCCCACGGCGAGCGTTGCGGCGATCGCGCCTGCGATCGTCGTCTGCGTCGTCGTCTGGCCGACGTAGAGCTGCCACAGGCCGAAGAGCACGGCCCACGAAAGGAGGATCCGCACGGCTGCTGATGTACCTCCGGCCGCTCGCTCGTACACCTGCGTTTCCCGCGCGGGTGGGCGGGTAGCCCGCCTCTCGTGCGCGTCGTCGTCCTCGGAGCGAGCGGGAACGTCGGCACGAGCCTCCTCGAGCGGCTCGCCGACGATCCGGCCGTCGAGTCCGTCCTCGGACTCGCGCGACGGCGCCCGCAGCTCGACATCCCGAAGACGGACTGGGCCGAAGCGGACGTGGCCTCGACGGATCTCGTGCCGCTCCTCCAGGGCGCCGACGTCGTCGTCCACCTTGCGTGGCTGATCCAGCCGGCGCGCGACCGCGCGCACCTGTGGCGCGTGAACGTCGACGGCTCCTCGCGCGTCTTCCGCGCAGCCGCGGACGCGGGCGTTCCGGCGCTCGTCTACGCCTCGTCGGTCGGCGTGTACTCGCCCGGCCCGAAGGACCGGCTCGTCGGCGAGGACTGGCCACGCGAGGGGATCAGGTCGAACGGCTACTCCCGCGAGAAGGCCGAGGTCGAGCGGCGGCTCGACGTCTTCGAGCGGGAGCACCCGTCGGTGCGGGTCGCGCGGCTCCGGCCGGGGCTGATCTTCAAGCGCGAGGCGGCGTCGGGGATCCGGCGCCTCTTCGCGGGGCCGTTCCTGCCGAGCCCGCTCCTGCGGCCCGGCCTGTTGCCGTTCTTCCCGGACGTGCCCGGGCTGCGGTTCCAGGCGGTGCACTCGCTCGACGTCGGCGAGGCGTACCGGCTCGCGGTGCGGAGCGACGCGCGCGGCGCGTTCAACGTCGCCGCCGAGCCGGTGCTCGACTCGCGCGTGCTGGCGCGGGAGCTCGACGCGCGCCTGGTTCGGACGCCGCCGCGCGTGCTGCGCGGGCTCGTCGCGGCGTCCTGGCGGCTGCGCCTCCAGCCGACGCCGCCGAGCTGGATCGACATGGCGCTCGGCGTGCCGCTCCTCGACTCGACGCGCGCGCACCGCGAGCTGGGCTGGGAGCCGCAGCGGAGCGCGGTCGAGGCCTTCCACGAGCTGCTGGAGGGGATGCGCGAGCGCGCGGGCGAGGAGACGCCTCCGCTCTCGCCGGACTCCGGCGGCCCGCTGCGCGCAGAGGAGCTGCAGACCGGCGTCGGCTCGCGAGAGAAGCTCTAGCGGTGGAGCTCGGCTACGCGTTCTCCTCCGAGGAGCACGGGCCCCTCGACCTGGTGGGGCACGCGCGCGCCGCCGAGGAGGCCGGCTTCGGCTTCGGCCTGATCTCCGACCACTTCCATCCCTGGATCCCGCGGCAGGGACACAGCCCGTTCGTCTGGAGCGTGATCGGCGGGATCGCGGAGGCGACGGAGCGGTTCCGGCTCGGCACCGGCGTCACGTGCCCGCTGATCCGCATCCACCCGGCGATCGTCGCGCAGGCGGCGGCCACGTCGGCGGCGCTCATGCCCGGCCGCTTCTTCCTCGGCGTCGGCACCGGCGAGAAGCTGAACGAGCACGTCACGGGTGCGCGCTGGCCCGCGCCCGACGAGCGGATCGAGATGCTCGAGGAGGCGATCGAGGTCATCCGCCTGCTCTGGCAGAGCGGAACGCAGACGCACCGCGGCAAGCACTACACCGTCGACCACGCGTGCATCTACACGCTCCCGGACGAGCCGCCGCCGCTCTACATCGCGGCGAGCGCTCCGAACGCGGCCGAGCTCGCCGGGAGGCTCGGCGACGGGCTGATCGCGGTGCAGCCGGACGGGGAGATCGTCGAGACCTTCGAGCAGGCGGGCGGCAAGGGCAAGCCGAAGGTCGGCATGGTGCACGTGTGCTGGGCGGAGAGCGCCGAGGAGGCGGTGCAGACCGCGCACGAGCTCTGGCCGACCTCGGGCCTGAAGGGCCCGCTGAACCAGGAGCTCGCGCTGCCGGAGTATTTCGCCGCCGCCGCCGAGGGCGTGACGGAGGAGGACATCGCCGAGGCGGTCCCCCACGGCCCCGACCCAGGGCCGATGCTGGAGGAGATCCGAAGCTACGCGGAGGCCGGCTTCACGCACGCCTACGTGCACCAGATCGGCCCCGACCAGCAGGGGTTCCTGGACTTCGCCCGCCGCGAGCTGCTTCCGCGCGTCTAACCCACAGCCGGGGTCTGACCCCGGTCGTGTCCGCCGGGGACGCGACCAAATCGGAGGAGCGCGAAGCGCGATCTGGCCAACCAGGCATTCCTTTCTGTTGGGAAGCGTGACGCGAGTCGCACCGGCCACGTCCGAAGCGGCCACGTCAGGGGTCAGACCCCTGCCTGGCGGATCGGGCCACGTCCGCGGCGGGTTGGGACATGGCCTTTCGGGAAGTCTCTCCACACACACGACCAGCCACCAGGGAGGTTCGTCATGCGTCGCATCCGGCGTTTCGTCCCCTCGCCCGCCATGGCCGTCGCCTGCCTCGCGCTCTCGGTCGGCCTCGCCGGCACGGGGTACGCGGTCACGCGGCTGCCGCGGAACAGCGTCACGACCGTGCAGGTGAAGGACTTCTCGCTCCTCGCGCGCGACTTCAAGAGGGGCCAGCTGCGCGCCGGGCCGCAGGGCCCGCAGGGCCCGCAGGGTCCCGCGGGACCGGCCGGGCCGGGCGCGAAGTGGGCGCTCGTCGCGCCGACCGGCGCGATCATCGCCCAGTCGGGCGGGATCAGCTCGCGCCACGTCGGCGACGGCTACTACGTGCTCGACTTCGGCGCATCCGTGCAGGGTCATCTGATCTTCGCCTCGTACTCGCGCAGCTCCGACGACCGTGGCGCGCCCGGCGGCATCCGCGCCGGAATCTGCACGACGGCGACGAACGAGGGCGACAACTGCGTGACCGGGAACGACCCGAGATTCGTCGCCGTGATCACGTACGAGGCGGGCAGCTTCTTCGCGCGTGACCACTCCTTCTACGTGGCCGTGGTCTAGCCTAGGAGTCGTGGCCGATCCGTTCTCGTCCCGCGCAACACTCGACGTAGGAGGAGAGCGGCACGAGATCTTCCGGCTCGACGCGCTCCAGGAGCGCTACGACGTCGCGCGGCTCCCGTACACGCTCCGGATCCTGCTCGAGAACGTCCTGCGCACCGGCGACGACGCAGGTGTCGAGGCGATCGCGACGTGGGACGCGAGGGCCGAGCCGTCGAAGGAGATCGCGTTCACGCCCGGCCGCGCGCTCCTCCAGGACTTCACGGGCGTCCCCGCGATCGTCGACCTCGCCGCGATGCGCGACGCGATGCGCGACCTCGGCGGCGACCCGGCGAAGATCGACCCGCTCCTGCCCTCCGACCTCGTCATCGACCACTCGGTGCAGGTGGACGCGTTCGCAAGCCGGATCGCGTTCAGCCGCAACGTCGAGCTCGAGGTGGAGCGGAACCGCGAGCGCTACGCGTTCCTCAAGTGGGGCCAGACCGCCTTCGACAACCTGAGGGTCGTCCCGCCCGGGACCGGCATCTGCCACCAGGTGAACCTCGAGTACCTCGCGCGCGTGGTGGAGTCGCGCGACGGCCGGGCCTTCCCGGACACGCTCGTCGGCACCGACTCGCACACGACGATGGTGAACGGGCTCGGCGTCCTCGGCTGGGGCGTGGGCGGAATCGAGGCCGAGGCGGCGATGCTCGGCGAGCCGATGACGATGCTCGTCCCGCAGGTGGTCGGCTTTCGCCTGACGGGCCGGCTGCCGGAGGGGTCGACGGCCACCGACCTCGTCCTCACGGTGACGGAGATCCTGCGCCGGACCGGCGTCGTCGGGAAGCTCGTCGAGTACTTCGGCGAAGGGCTGGAGCGGCTGCCGATCGCCGACCGCGCGACGATCGGGAACATGTCCCCGGAGTACGGCGCGACGTGCGGCTTCTTCCCCGTCGACGACGAGACGCTCCGCTACCTCCGCATGACTGGGCGCGACGAGCGGCGCCTCGCGCTCGTCGAGGCGTATTGCAAGGAGAACATGCTCTGGCACGACCCGAGCGAGGAGCCGACGTACTCGGAGGTCGTCGAGCTCGACCTCTCCTCGGTCGAGCCGAGCCTGGCCGGGCCGCGCCGCCCGCAGGACCGCGTCCCGCTCGCGAGCGCGAAGGAGTCGTTCGTCGAGGCCCTCGGCACCTTCGGCATCGACTACGCGAACAACACGTACGACAAGGAGGTGGCGGACAGCTTCCCCGCCTCCGACCCGCCGAGCGGCAACGGCACGCACGAGGCCGAAGATGCGTCCGCCCCCGTGGCGACCGCGATGCCCGCAGGCGCAGCTGTGCGCGTCGAGCTCGACGGCGAGTCGTTCGAGCTCGACCACGGCTCGGTCGTGATCGCCGCGATCACGAGCTGCACGAACACCTCGAACCCGAGCGTGATGATCGGCGCGGGCCTGCTGGCGAAGAAGGCCGTCGAGCGCGGGCTCCGGCGGAAGCCGTGGGTGAAGTCGAGCCTCGCGCCGGGCTCGAAGGTCGTCACCGAGTACTACGACCAGGCGGGGCTGACCCGCTACCTCGAGGAGCTCGGCTTCCACACGGTCGGCTACGGCTGCACGACCTGCATCGGGAACTCGGGCCCGCTCCCGGAGCCGATCTCGGAGGCCGTGACGGAGAACGACCTCGTCGTCTGCTCCGTTCTGTCGGGGAACCGCAACTTCGAGGCGCGCATCCACCCGGAGGTGAAGGCGAACTACCTCGCCTCGCCGCCGCTTGTCCTCGCGTACGCGCTCGCCGGCCGGATGGACGTCGACCTCGAGGACGAGCCGCTGGGGCAGGACTCGGACGGGAACGACGTGTACCTGCGCGACCTGTGGCCCTCGGCCGAGGAGATCGCGGACACCATCGCCGACGCGATCCGGAGCGACATGTTCAGCCGCACCTATGCGGACGTGTTCTCAGGGGACGAGCACTGGAACGAACTCGACGTGCCCGAAGGCGACCTGTTCGCATGGGAGCCCGACTCGACGTACGTACGCCTGCCGCCGTACTTCAAGGGCATGTCCCGCGAGCCGCAGCCGGTGGACGACTTCGGCGGGGCGCGGTGCCTCGTGATGGTCGGGGACAGCGTCACGACCGACCACATCTCGCCGGCCGGGGCGATCCGGCCCGATTCGCCCGCGGGGCAGTACCTCGTCGAGCACGGCGTCGAGCGGAAGGACTTCAACTCGTACGGCTCGCGGCGCGGCAACCACGAGGTGATGGTGCGCGGCACGTTCGCGAACGTCCGCCTGCGGAACCTGCTCGTGCCGGGCAGCGAGGGCACGTGGACGGTCCACCTGCCGAGCGGCGAGGAGGGCTCGGTGTACGACGTGTCGCAGCGGTACCTCGAGGAGGGCGTCCCGCTCGTCGTGCTGGCCGGCAAGGAGTACGGCTCGGGCTCGTCGCGCGACTGGGCGGCGAAGGGGCCGAACCTCCTCGGCGTGCGCGCGGTCCTCGCCGAGAGCTACGAGCGGATCCACCGCTCGAACCTGCTGATGATGGGCATCCTGCCGCTCCAGTTCATGGCCGGCGACTCCGCGGCGTCGCTCGGTCTGACCGGGCGCGAGGAGTTCGCGGTCTCCGGGATCGAGGGCGGCGCGGCGAGCGAGGTGACCGTACGGACGGACGATGTCGAGTTTCGCGCGCGGGTGCGGCTCGACACGCCGCGCGAGCGGGACTACTTCCGCCACGGCGGGATCCTGCCCTTCGTGCTGCGGCGCTTACTGGCCGGCTGACTCGCCGCGCGCGGCGCGCTCTTCGGCGAGCTTCGCCTTGTGATAGGCGCTCCGCTCGCGGAGCTTGCGCTGCACGACTTCGCTTCGCTCGTCCGGGCTGAGGCTCAAGAAAGGACGATCGTCCGAGGTGTCCTCGCCGCGCGTCGCGCGCTCTTCTCGCAGCTTTTCCTCGTGGTAGGCGATCCGGTCGGCCAGCAGGCGCAGCGTCGGATCGGTGCGGAGGAGCTCCGCAATGCTGGGGTCAATCATCGTCTTCCTCTTCCCCATAGCTCTCCAGAAGTCGGCGGATTGCGACGACTTCGTCCATCACCCGGAGGATCCTGACGTTCGCGTCGAAGACCCCGTCGACAATAGCGTCCACGTCGACGCGATCCAGGGGCAGAGACTGCCAGCGGTCCATTCCTTAGATCGTCGCGGCAGCACGCAGCCGCCGCAAGATGGCCGCTCAGGACGCGGCCGCGACGGTCAGCACGACGGCGCCGCGCACCCGGCCCGAGCGGAGCCGGTCGAGCGCCTCGTTCGCCTGCTCGAGCGGGTACGTCTCGACCTCGGTTCGCACCGGGACGCGCGGTGCGAGGGCCAGGAACTCCTCGCCGTCGCGGCGGGTGAGGTTCGCCACCGAGCGGACGACGCGCTCGCCCCAGAGGAGGTCGTACGGGAACGACGGGATGTCGCTCATATGGATCCCGGCGCAGACGACGACCCCGCCCTTCGCCGTGGCGCGGAGCGCGGCCGGGACGAGCTCGCCGGCGGGCGCGAAGATGATCGCGGCGTCGAGCTCCTCAGGCGCGGGCTCGCCGACCGCGCCCGCCCACTCGGCGCCGAGCGAGCGCGCAAACGCCTGCGCCTCGTCGTCGCCCGCGCGCGTGAACGCGAAGACGCGCCGCCCCTCGTGCCGCGCGACCTGCGCCACGATGTGTGCCGAGGCGCCGAAGCCGTACAGGCCGAGCCGCTCGGCGTCCCCTGCGGCCCGCAGGGAGCGGTGGCCGATCAGCCCGGCGCAGAGGAGCGGCGCCGCCTGCTCGTCCGGATAGCCCTCCGGGATCGGGAAGCAGAAGCGCTCGTCGGCGACGGCGTACTCGGCGTAGCCGCCGTCGAGGTCGTAGCCGGTGAAGCGCGCCGCGTCGCAGAGGTTCTCGCGCCCGCTCGTGCAGTAGCGGCACGTCCCGTCCGTCCAGCCGAGCCACGGGATGCCGACCCGGCGGCCGCTCGCCTCGTCGACGCCGACGATCTGGTGGCCGACGACGAGCGGCAGCTTCGGGTGTGGAAGCTCACCGTCGACGACGTGCAGGTCGGTGCGGCAGACCCCGCAGGCGAGGACTCGGACCCGGACCTGCCCGGGGGCCGGCTCCGGCGGAGGCCGCTCCTCGAGCCGGAGCGGGAAGCCCGGCGCGTCGAGGACCATCGCCCGCACGGGGAGGAGTGTCGCAGCTAGGTTGGCGCCGTGGACGTGACCGAAGCGACCTTCCAGGCGGACGTCGTCGAGCGTTCGGGCGAGCAGCCCGTCGTGGTCGACTTCTGGGCCGAGTGGTGCGGGCCGTGCCACGCGCTCGCGCCGGTGCTCGAGCGCGAGGTGGCGGCGCGCGACGGCCGGCTCTCGCTCGTGAAGGTGGACGTGGACGCGAACCCGCGGCTCGCGGGCGAGTTCGGGATTCGCGGGATCCCGGCGGTGAAGGCGTTCCGCAACGGCCGTGTCGTGCGCGAGTTCGTGGGCGCCCAGTCGCCGCAGTCGGTCGGGGCCTTCCTGGACGAGGTGCTCGCACCGTCACCAGGCGAGCGGCTGCTCGCCGAGCTGCGCGAGTCGGGCGAGTGGCCGGAGCTCCTGGCGGCGCTCGAGGCGGGCGACCACGAGCAGGCGCTCGAGCTCCTCCTCGCCCACATGCGGGAGGAAGCCGATTCGGAGCGCCGCGACGAGCTGCGCCGGCTCATGGTCGTGCTCTTCGACGAGCTCGGGCCGGAGCATCCGCTCAGCACGCGGTATCGGCGGCAGCTCGCCGCCACGCTCTACTGACCTGTCTCCGACGGGTCCAAAACGGCCGTGTCCAAGAGCCGGTCAAGGTCATGGCCCGCCGCGAGTCAATCCACAGCGGCGTGCGTCGTAACCATGCGCCCTCCGACCGCGCAGCCGCGTCCCCACCGGCCACGGCAGGGGTCTGACCCCAGGTCATGGCCCCGCGGGACGCGTCCGCGGACACGGCGTTAACGGACGGGCTCGAGGGCGGCTGCCCGGCGCGCCTCCTCCTCGGCAAGCTTCCGTTCCCGCTCGACCCGCTCCGACGCTTGGAGCTCCAGGCACACGCGCCGCGTCACGACAAGAACCAAGACAGGCACGAGCCAGACCGCGACGCGGAAGAACAGGATCTGCCAGCCGTAGGAGACGAAGAAGGTGACGAAGACGCGGTCGGCCGAGCCCGCGAGGAAGATCAGGGCGGCCCAGGTGAACACCGCTGCGCCGATCGCAGTGCGCCACGGCGCGTCGCGGGGTCGATCCAGCAGATTGTGGAACGCGCGATCGCCGGTCAGCCGCCGCTCCGCCCACGGGAAGAGGAACAGGAAGCCGAAGACGAGCAGCGGCAGCAGGGCGCCGCCCCAGAATGGGTTCGGCACGAGCGTGTAGCTCCCGATCGTCACGTCGAAGCCGGGCACGAGCCGGAGCGCCCCGATCAGCCAGCCCAGGTACCAGTCCGGCTGCGCGCCGTTCGTCCCCTGGTCGACGTGGTACGGCCCCCAGAGCCAGATCGGGTTGATCTGCACGAGCCCGCCGAGCAGAAACAGGACGGCCGTCACCGCCGACGCCAGTCCGAGCGACCGGGGCGCGTACCCCGGGAATGTCGGCACGCCGACGACCTTCCGCTCGGTCTTGCGCGGCCCCCGGAACTGCGTATGGTGGCGCGCGGCAACCAGCAGCAGGTGCGCGCCGAGCAGCGTCGCGATCAGCATCGGGAGGAGAAAGACATGCGCGACGTACATCCGCGACCAGAAGGCCGGCGTGCCGGGAAACGGCCCGCCCCAGACGAGCTCGGCGAGGTTGGCCCCCACCACAGGCACCGACATGAGCACCGAGTAGCCGATCGCGAGCCCCATCCCCGAGAGCAGGTCGTCCGCGAGCGAGTACCCGAGGTAGCCCTCGAGAAGCGCAAAAGCGAGCATGCTCAGGCCGATGTAGTAGGTCAGGTCGCGCGGCTTGCGGAACGCGCCGGTGAAGAAGATGCGCAGCAGGTGGAGGACGATCGCGACGACGAAGACGTCCGCCGCCCAGTGGTGCGTCTGGCGGATCAGCAGGCCCGCCTTGACCTTGAAGGAGATGTCCACGACCGACCGGTACGCCTCGGTCATCTGGAAGCCGTGCAGGGGCCGGTACTCGCCGTGGTAGTACGTCGTCGCGGTCGAGGGATCGAAGAAGAGCGTGAGGTAGATCCCGGTCCCGACGAGCACGACGAACGCGTACAGCGCGACCTCGCCGAGCAGGAACGACCAGTGGTCGGGAAAGACGTAGCGAAGCGCCTTGCGCAGGAAGGGGGCGCTTCCCGTCCGCTCGTCGAGGAAGCGCACGGTGCGCCGGATCACGACGGCCTCCGGTTGCGCACGCCCCACCAAGCCGGCCCGACTGCTCCGGAGAAGTTTCCGGCGGCCCGCAGCTCGCCTCCCGGGCCGACCAGCAACGGCAGCTGCGGCAGCGGCCGCCCGGCCGGACCGTAGAGCACCTTCGCGCCCCGCGCCGGGTCGAACGTGGAGTAGTGGCACGGACAGACGAGCGCCGGGCGCGGCTCCACCGGCGGGAAGGTCGGCTTGCGGTAGAGCGCGACCGCGCAGCCCGCGTGGGTGCAGATCTTCGAGTACGCGACGATCCCACGTGGCGCCCAGCCCTCGCGACCGGCCGGCAGGTCGAGGTCGGCCGCCCGGAGCCGGACGACGACGAGCGGCGAGCCGATGTCCTCGCGGTCGGCGCCCTCGGCGTAGGCGGTGTAGAAGGTCTCCTCCAGGATGTCGCTCGCGTGGAGCGGCCGGCCGCGCTCGTCGACGAGCCGCACGCCGCGCCGCCACGGCGTCCGGAAGAACGGCGCGATCTCGAAGGCCGGCCCGAGCGAGAGCGCCGGCGTCACGAGCGCCGCGCCGAGTGCCGCGCCGGCCGCGCCGCCGCCCAGGATGAGCAGCCGCTTGCGGGTCATCCTGCCGCCGCTCTCCTCGACGAGCTCCATGAGCGCCTCCTGCTCGGCCGGGTGCGCCGGCACCGGGTAGTCCTCCTCGAGCTCCTCGGTGACGACGAGCCGGTGGGCGATCAGGATCAGCGCGGCGGCGAGGAAGGCGAACGCGAGCCCGAGCGAGAGCCCGAGGAACTGCGTCTGGTGCGGGATGCTCTCGATCGCGTAGACGACGACGAAGGCGATCGCGCACGCGGCGGTCGCGCCGAAGAGCCCGAGCACGAGGAACTCGGCCCGCGGCGAGGGTTTCCCCGCGGGCACGAGGCGCTCGTGCTCCACACGCGGCGGCCGGCGGCCGCGCCCGAGCAGGAGCACGATCGCCGCGACGATCCACCGCCAGAGCGCCTTCACGCCTCGTTCCTCTTGCCGATCACGACGCAGACCGCGACGAGCGCCGTCCCCGCGAGAAGCCACGCGACGAGCCCTTCGGGGACAGGGCCGATGTGGCCGATCGCCCAGCCGCCGCGGTCGTCCGGGTGCTTCGCCCACTCGACGTAGGCGATCAGCGAGTCGAGCTCGCGGTCGGTGATCTGGGTCTTCGGGAAGCGCGGCATGAGGTACGGCCCGACGCGAACGGCCTCGGCGATCTGCGTCGCGGTCGCGTGCTCGAGCGGCGGCACGCGCGCGCCGGTGACGTAGCCGCCCTCGCCGAGGACCTGGTGGCAGCCGGCGCAGTGCTCGGTGAAGAGACGAAGCCCGACCGGGAGGCTGCCGCGCTCCGGGTGCGGCCTCGGCACCGGGTCGCCCTTTCCGAGCGAGGCGACGTAGGCAACGAGCGCGTCGATCTGCTGCGGGTTGAACGGCGAGCGGCGGCGCGTCGGCTGGTCGCCGGGGCTCCGGAGCGGCATGTAGCCGGTGCGGAGGTAGAGGTCGGCCGAGATCGCGCCGACGCCGCGCAGACGCGGCCCGCGTGGCGTGCCGCTTCCTCCCGGCCCGTGGCAGCGCAGGCAGTTCTCGGCGTAGAGGCCGCTCCCGGATTGCGCCGCGGCCGCGCCGGGGGCGAGGAGCGCGAGCGCCGCGAGGACGAGCAGCCGTCTCACGACGCCCCGCACGACGACCACCAGCCGGCGCCGAGCCCCTCGAGGACGATCGCGCCGAGGAAGAGGACGTTCCCGGCCGAGGCCGCGAGCGCGAAGAAGTAGATGCGCCCGAGCGGCGGCGGCCCGTCGTGCTCGAGCCCGCGCGTGCGCAGCGCCGTGACCACGGCCGCAGCCTCGGCCGCGAGGGCCACGGCCGCGGCGGCCACGGTGATGCCGATCTGCCAGCCGGTCATCCCGAACGCCCACCGGCTCCCGCTCGGGTTGCAGCGCGCCGCGGCGAGGAAGAAGAGCGCGCCGTGCTGGACCGTCCACGCGGCGGCCCCGCCGAAGAGCCCGAACCACTGGAGGAGCTCGGACCGTCTCACAGCGCCGGCGAGAGCTGGGTCAGGACGACGAGGACGGCAAGCGCGTTCACGAAGTGCCAGAAGATGGTCGTGGCCCACAGGCCGCCCAGCCGGTACCGCGTCAGCCCGGTCGACAGACGGAGCAGGAACCAGGCGTCGAGGAGCAGGCCGACCGCGACGTGCGCATGGTGCGCGCCGAGGAGCGTGAAGTAGATCGACCCGTACGCGTGCCCGCCCGGGCTGAACTTCGTCAGGTCGTCGAGGAAGAGGTGGATCTGGAGGCCGAAGTACGTCGCCTGCACGGCAAGGGCGACGGCGAGCGCGAGGCGCGTCGCGCCGAGCCGCCCCTCCCGCGCCGCGCGAAGCGCCGCCTGCATCGGCACGCTCGTCGCGACCAGGATCGCCGTGAGGATCAGCGGCAGCACGACCTTCGGCTCCGGCGTCCCGAGCGGCGGCCAGTGCACCGCCTTGAAGCGCAGGTACCAGTACGTGCCGAGGAGCGCGCCGAAGAGCACCGTCTCGCTCGCGAGGAAGAGCGCCATCCCCCACCAGCCGTTCGGATGCGCGACCGGCCGCGGCCGCGGAGTCCGGCGCGGGAGCGCGTGCTCGCTCATGCTTCCGCGGGCTCCTGCAAGTGCCAGCCGCCGAGGGCGAGCACCGCGAGCGCGCCGAAGATCCCGGCGATCACGAAGTGGGCGAGGAGGAGCATCACGAAGATGACCGTGATGAGCAGGCCGAGCGTGAGCGGCCACCACGACTCCGAGGGCATCTCGAGCACCTCGTCGAGGTAGCCGTCCCGCACCGTCGACGCGGGCGTCTCGTGCCCCTCCTCGAGGACGAGCTCGCCGGCCTCGAGCTTGCGCGCGTCCTCCTCGCGGTCGGCGCGGTCCCAGTTCGGGTACGGGCTCGTCACCGTCGGAATGACGGCGAAGTTGTAGTGGGGCGGCGGCGAGGAGGTCGCCCACTCGAGCGTACCGCCGAAGAACGGGTCGGGCCCGGCGGGCGGGCCGCGGAACCGGCTCCAGAGGAGGTTGCCGAAGATGAGCAGAAGGCCGGCGGTGAGGATGAACGCGCCAATCGTCTCCGAGAGGTTGTAGGCGTCCCAGCCGAGCCCGCGCTGGTACGTGTAGACGCGCCGCGGCATCCCGAGCAGGCCGACGATGTGCATCGGAAAGAAGGTGAGCGCCGTCCCGGCGAAGGTAAGCCAGAACGACGCCTTCGCGACCGGCTCGTGGTACAGCCGCCCGGTGACCTTCGGGAACCAGTAGTACATCCCGCCGAGGATCGGGAACACCGCCGCGCCGAAGATGATGAAGTGGAAGTGGGCGACGACGAAGTAGGTGTCCGTCGTCGCCTGGTCGAACGGGATCGCGGCGAACATGATCCCGGAGAGCCCGCCGACGACGAAGAAGGCGATGAAGCCGCCGATGAAGAGGAGCGGCGCCTTGAACTCCGGCCGGCCCATCATCACCGTCACGGTCCAGGCATAGATCTGGATCGTCGACGGGATGACGACCATCATGCTCGCCGCCGCGAAGAAGACGAGCGTCACGGTCGGGATCCCGGTCGCGAACATGTGGTGCGCCCAGACGCCGAAGCCGATGAAGGCGACGAGGAGCTCGGCGAGCGCGACGAGCGGGAACGCGATCATCCGGTGCTTCGCGAAGGTCGGGATGATCGACGTCGCGATCCCGAAGGCGGGCAGGACGATGATGTAGACCTCGGGATGGCCGAAGAACCAGAACAGGTGCTGCCAGAGCAGCGCCGAGCCGCCGTGGCCGACGTCGAAGAAGTGGAAGCCGAGCCGGCGCTGGAGCTCGAGGAACACGAGGTCGACGGTCAGCGACGGCAGCGCGATGAGCAGCGAGAGCGACACGGCCAGCATCGCGAAGACGAAGAGCGGCATCCGGTTCAGCGACATGCCGGGCGCGCGCAGCTTGAAGATCGTGACGACGAAGTTCGCCGCCGCGACCGTCGAGGAGATGCTGTTGAAGATCAGCCCGAGCGCGTAGAAGTCGATGTTGAGCCCCGGGTCGTAGCGCTTCAGCGCGAGCGGGACGTAGTTGAACCAGCCCGCGTCCGGCCCCATGTTCAGGAAGAGCCCCGCGTACATGAGGCACCCGGAGCCGAGGAAGAGCCAGTAGCTCAGGGCGTTGAGGCGCGGGAAGGCCATGTCCCGCGCACCGAGCATGAGCGGCACGAGGTAGTTGCCGAAGGCCCCCGTCGTCATCGGGATGACGAAGAGGAAGATCATCGTCACCCCGTGCATGGTCATCACCTGGTCGTAGCGATCCGGGCCCAGGACGTGGCCGTCGGGACTGGAGAGCTGCGTCCGCATCAGGAGCGCCTCGACCCCGCCCGCGCCGAAGAACGCGAGCGTGGTGAAGAAGTACAGGAGCCCGATCCGCTTGTGGTCGACGGTCGTGAGCCAGCCGACGAGGCCCGGCCGCTCCTCCCAGATCCGGTCGAGCCGGCCGATGCGCTCGCGTGCCCGCGGGCCGAGGACCTCGGTGGCGGCCATCAGCGCAGGCTCTCCAGGTACGCGGCGAGGGCCCGGTAGTCGGCAGCGGAGAGCGGCACGCGCGGCATCCGGTTGCCGGGCTTCACGTGCTGCGGATCGCGGAGCCATTCCTCGAGGGCGGCACGGTTGTTCGGGAGGACGAGCGCGGCCAGGGTCGTCCGCGTGCCGAGGTGCGTCAGGTCGGGGCCGATCCTCCCCTGCGCGTTGGTGCCGCGGATCGTGTGGCAGTGCGCGCACTCGTTGGAGCCAAAGACGCGTTGCCCGCGACGCTCCTCGGCGGTGGTGGGGGCGCGCGCGGGCTTCGCCATGTTCGCGAGCCAAGCGCGGAAGCGGTCGGGCGGGTCGGCGTAGACCCACATGGCCATGTGCGCGTGCTGGAGCCCGCAGAACTCCGAGCACTGGCCGCGGTAGGCACCGGGCCGATCGGCCTCGAGGAGGATCCGGTTCGGGTGTCCCGGGATGAGGTCGACCTTCCGGTTCAGCTCCGGCACCCAGAAGCTGTGGATCACGTCCGCGGTCGTGCCGACGAGGTTCACGCGGGTTCGCGTCGGGATGTGGATTTCGTTCGCCGTGACGGCTTTCGTCCCGGGGTAGCGCACCTCCCAGAACCACTGATGACCGACGACGTCGATCGTCATCTGCGTGCTCTTTTTGCTCGGGGCGGCGGTCGAGCGCAGGACGAAGACGTCCGACCAGATGAAGAGCGTCGCGAGGACGACGATCGGGACGGCGATCCCGAGGCCGACGACGAGGACGGTCGCGGCACGCTCGCCGCCGCCGAAGGGGAGCCGGTCGCGGTTCCGCCGCGCCCAGCCGAGGAAGAGCAGCAGGGCGATGACGCCGAAGCCGATCGCCGCGCCGGTCAGCATCACCCACCAGAGCGTCGCGATCCGGCGCTCGGCATGGCTCTCCGGGTGGAGGACGTTCTGCCGGCCGCCGCCCCCGCCGCCGCAGCCCGCGAGCACAAGCGCGAGCGGAAGGAGCGCCGCGATGGTGACCAGCCGGGAGCGACGGAGCTTGTTCAGCGGGGGTGCCCTCCTGATCAGCCTCCGAGGTGCCCGCGCGTCAGACTCGTAAACGCGACGATCGCGGTAGGAGCCGCGTCGCCGTCGCCTTGAAGCTCGCGACGACCGGCCGGCCGACGGAAAGGCCGAGGCGCTCGGCCGAGGCGGCCGTGACCTCCGCGGTGAGCCCGCCGACCCGGACGCGGACGCGGTTCCCGACCGGCGCGAGCGAGATCACCGGGCCGTGCACGTGGTTCAGCGCGGAGTCGTCGGCGACGGCGTGCAGGCCGAGCGAGACCTCCCACGGGTAGACGAGCACGCTCACGGGGCCGGTCGCCTGATCCGTGGAGTAGACCGTCCCGCCCGCATCGAGGCGCACCTCGGTGAGGCCGTTCCCGGCTGCCCGCGCGACGCCGTCGACGAGCGTGCCCCCGGCGAGTGAAGCGACGAAGCCGTCCGCGGGCGAGGCGACGAGGTCGGCGGGCGGCGCGACCTGTCGCAGGTCGCCTTCGACGAGGACGCCGACCCGGTCGGCGAGCGCGGCGGCGTCCTCGAAGTCGTGCGTGACGAGGAGCGCCGGCAGGTCGAGCTCCCGCAAGAGCTCGCCGAGCTCGGCGCGCACGCCCGCGCGTGTGTGCGCGTCGAGCGCCGCGGTCGGCTCGTCGAGGAGGAGCGCCTTCGGCTCACGCGCGAGCGCGCGTGCGAGCGCGACCCGCTGCCGCTCGCCGCCCGAGAGTTCACGCGGGCGCGCGCGCGCGAGGTGCCGGATGCCGAAGCGCTCGAGCAGCTCGCCCGCCCGTGCGCGCCCGCCGAAGGCGACGTTGCGCTCGACGCTCAGGTGCGGGAAGAGCGCGTAGTCCTGGAAGAGGAGTCCGACGGAGCGCTCCTCCGGCCGCCGGTCCACCCGCGCGGCCGAGTCGAACCACGTCTCGCCGCCGCAGGCGACGCGGCCCCGCGCGGGTCGGACGAGTCCCGCGATCGCCCGCAGCACCGTCGTCTTCCCGGCTCCCGAGGGACCGACGAGCGCGACCGTCTCGCGGCCGACGTCAAGCGCTAGGCCGACGTCGAAGCCGCGGGCCGGAACGGTGAGATCGACGCTGAGCGCGACCATGCGGGAGCGAGCTTGAGCAGGAGCAGGAGGACGGCGCCGACGAGCACGAAGAGCGTCCCGATCGCGAGCGCGACGCCGAAGTTCGCCTCGAACTGCGCGTACACCGCGAGCGGCAGCGTCTGCGTGACGCCCTGGAGGCTCCCGGCGAAGATGATCGTGGCGCCGAACTCGCCGAGCCCGCGCGCGAGCGCGAGCGCCGAGGCGGCGGCAAGCCCGCCCGCGGCGAGCGGGAGGGCGACGCGGAAGAAGACGCGCGCCGGACCGGCGCCGAGGGTGCGGGCGGCGGCGAGGAGGTCGTCGTCCACGGACTCGAACGCGGCGACCGCGCCGCGCACGTAGAACGGGCTCTCGACGAACGCGACGGCGAGTACGACGGCGGCCTGCGTGAACCCGACCGTGATCCCGAGCGCATGCAGCGTCCCACCGAGCAGCTGGTAGCGCCCGAAGGCGGCGAGCAGCGCCACCCCGGCGACCGCGGGCGGCAGGACGAGCGGCAGCTCGACGAGCGTGAGCACCGCCGCCCGTCCGGGGAAGCGGCGCCGTGCCAGTACGTACGCGGCAGGGGTGCCGACGACCAGCACGCACGCGTGGGCGATGGCGCTCGTCTTCAGGCTGACGACGAGCGCCATCGCCCACGCGTGCGTGCTGGT
>Ga0268251_10000119_pt1 | contig 37357 bp, 38 predicted proteins | sample AgamicAsMae_FD_200527 | JGI IMG/M metagenome (GOLD analysis project Ga0268251, IMG submission 200527) | Agave microbial communities from Guanajuato, Mexico - As.Ma.e (v2) (version 2) | ecosystem: Host-associated > Plants > Phyllosphere > Phylloplane/Leaf | place: Guanajuato, Mexico | collected...
GCATCATCTCCCAGCGGGTTACCGTTGTTTTGCCAGCGCTTATAGGTGGCGGCAAAATTTTTAAACGCCGAGTCACTCAGCCAGAGATTGATAAGCGAGACATGGGCCGGAAACTCGGCCATCATCTCGCGCTTCATCCAGTCGATCAGCATGGCGGGGTTGATATCGGCGGGGTTGATATCGCCTGCTTCGAACACACCCCGGTTATGCACAATGCTGATGACAAAGGAGAAGCGATCTTTGGTGGCATACTCCGCCTGACTGAAATTCCACTGATAGCGCCAGGCGTCTTCATCTTTGGGAAAATTATTTTCGCTGCCCGCCGTTTTTTCGATCGTTATGGTTCCCTCGACCTCATTCAGCTCGATAATGGTGGCCTCAAGCAGCCAGCCGTTTGCCTCCGCGGACACCGCTGTACCGGCTGCCTGCCTGGCAGATATCGTCGACATCAGGTTGGCGGGGCGAATGATGATGATGTCGTCGATGGCCGCCATCGTCGGATAGGGACTCTGATCGTTATAGGCCAGCCGTCGCTGGTTGCTATTGTCTGGCTGGTTGTCGGCATAATTCAGCCGGTAATCCATATCCTGCAGCCAGACATTGCTGTTCTGCCAGCGTAAATGGCCCTTGTTCGTGCCGTCCCACGCATCCTGGAGGTGCGCCAAATTGTTGTGCAACTGCCGGCTGTTGGCCGTATTGAGCGTAAAGCTGTCGCCATCCGTGGAAGTGACCAGCTGCTGCTTAACGTACAGTGTGCTGTCACCTTCATAGGCGATCAGGTCAATCAGCTGCCCCTGCACGATTTTTCCGGCGCTGCCCGTCTGCTTAATCGTTATCACAGGACTGGTATGGGAGATAAAATCCGTCGGGGTCTGCTCGTCGGTATAGGTCTCATCGGGCATCTTCGGCAGCAGCTGACGATGCTCAATCACATAAAACGGCAGATTGCCGAGATCCGGGTTATCGGCAAAACATTTGCTGTTGAGACCAATACGGGCGGCAATACGCTTTTGCAAGGCGGAGACCCGGTCGATGCGGATATTGATCCGGTCATAGCCGAGGGAGGGCTGCTGGGCCAGAAAGGCACGCTGGGTGGCCAGAAAATCAGCCAGATCCAGCGTCAGGGGACGAGAGGCGCGACTGGTGCCGAAGTAACCCAGCAGATACTGAATAAAATCCAGTTCGCGAGAAAAATTAAGCCTATTGGGGGCGCTACCGTCCGCGGCAAAAACCGCCGCATCCTGCTGCTGAAAACCGGTCAGCGCCTCCGCATAGTTCTTGTGGACCTGCTGGTTGACAGACTCCGCCGCATACGGCCAGCGGGTACCGCGAATCGCATTAAGTCTATCCCGATCCGTAAACGCCAGCAGTTGCGGCAGCGCGGCGAGTTCCGCCGCGTCATCCGCCAGCTGTTGATCGACCGGCAGCAGGAACTGATGTAGCTCACGGATGTTGTCATCAATCACCTCCACAGGCTGCTGGAGCTGATAGCATTCCGGCAGGCGGTTGCCCACTGGCGTCCAGGCGGCCAGATCGCGCAGCTTGCCCTTAAGCAGCACCACCGGTTCGGTATGAATAAGCTCAGGCGTGGTCAGATAGGCCTTAATCTTTTCAGCATCGGGGCGTTGATAAATCCCCCCTTTGGCGATCAGGGTAAGCGGGCTACTGTCGGAAGCCAACAGTGTCGACGGGTCCTCGCCCCAGAGTAACGGGAAGTAGCCACTGGCCACCTGCCATGACCAGTCGCTGCCGTTGACCGCCGAGATCTCAGCGGGTAGCGCACCGGCGCTAAACTGGCTGATACTGGCCACACCGTTAATCGCCAGCAGCCGGTTAAACAACTGGCTAAGGTTAAGCGTCATCGCATTGGCGTCGAGCAGCGATGCCGGGTCCGTCTGCCAGCCATGCTGTAGCAAGGGGCCTTCAAAAATGGCTTCATTGCTGTAGCCCTCGCTCTGCAGCTGCCCCGTCGTCCGGCGACTGGCTGCGGGTATCAGCAGCGCATCGAAGGCCTGAAAAATCTGCGCCACCACCCGGTCGATATCACTGACATCCTCCGCCAGCTCAATCGTCAGCTGCGGGGTGAAAGTCACCGGCCGCAGCCAGATAATACGCGACACGTATTCGCCCAGGTTGCGATGGTTGATGAGAAAATCAGCAAGGTACTGTTCAACGATTTTATGATCAGCCTCTTTCAGCGCGAGGGTAAAGCGCGTTGGCAGCAGATAGAGCCAGTTATTCCCACGCAGGCTCATTTCGATTGAGCCTGCGTCCGCTTTGGCAAAACTGTATTCCCTGTTTTCCGGACTGTACCACCAGTGAAAACGGCCGGCTTTCGGCGCCCTTATCAGGCAGGCATCACTGAATAAAAAATCCGCTTCATCACAGTCGAGAGCGGTATCACTGCTGTGCAGATCCCGCAGTGCACGACGATAGTCTTCGCCGGTGACAGTATTGCAGGTCAGTACGTTTTGCGGGCCGAACGCCTCAGGAAACAGGGTTGGCTGGTCTTTCTGCGTCAGCAGATCGTTGAGGGAGAGCGATGCCCGGTAGCTGATATCGGACGTGTTCCAGGTCACGGCCTGCAACAGGGTCACGCCGGGATCATGCTCGCCCGTATCGGTCCACAGCTTGCCGCTAAAGGTGCTGATAGTCTCTGTCACCTGCGACCAGAGCGTGTCAAACGTAATGTCGTCTTTTACCTGTTGATAAAGCGCGTCTTCTTTAGACATAAAGCTCTCTCCGCTCGGGTTACTGGCTGTCAGCCACCGGAATTAAAATAAGGACTTCGTTTTCTCCGGCGCTAACAGTCAGCGTCCGGGCTTTGGCGTCGCTCTGCGAACGCGTAAGGGTGAGTGACAGCACGTGCTGTACCAGCGGCGACTGCTGTATCGTCGCCAGCAGCTGGTAATAATCAATCTGATTGCCGGGAGTCACCGACTCCTGCCGATCCTCTCCCCAGGGCATATAGCGCTGCTGCAGCCAGCTATTCAGCTGGCCATAGCCATAATCCGGGCTGATACCGTCGATAAACTTCACCTGATAGCTGGCGGTCACATTAATATAGACGGGGTTCACCAGCACCGGAGCGGCCCAGAGGCCGGTGTACTGCTTAAGCCAGGCCGCCATGTCGTTCAGGCGCACCGTGCTTAACGCCGGGCGAAACCTGTCGTCATTGTCACGGTAACGGCTGTCAGGGATCGCCAGCAGAGTCTGGGTGACCAGAGCCGGAATACGGTTGAGTTTTTTCACATCAGGAAAGCGAATATCAAATAGCTGGGGATAGTTATCCATCAGCATACTGCGCATATTTCCCCAGCTGATAGCCCGCTGGCGGTGCGAAATACGGGTCGCGGCACGCACAAGCATTGCCGCTTCCGTTTCCCGCGCGCGACCGCCGCTTGCGGCAAGCGGCTGGCTGACGCGGCTAATTTCCGCCAGCGGCATCGTCAGTTGCGTGATGGTTCCGGCCGGTAAGGCCTGGGCGAAATGGCTGTCGTCAATATCGCCGGTGGTATCCAGGGTAGCGGTCACCGCGCCGGAAAATACGCCCTTGAGTTTTGCCACGTCGTCAGTTAATTCAAGACTGGCTCTTAGCCAGTAATAGCTGTCGGTGAGTTCCTCAGGAAAAGTGCTGCCGACGGCGCTATCTTCTGGCAATACCGCCCGCCAGAGGCCGCTGCCGGAAAACCCACCGGTACCGTCCTGCACGCCTGCCTGCATGGGTGCCCAGTTTCCCTCCTGAGTGTAATATGACCATGTCAGGTCAAGGGAAGAAGAGCCGTTCAGCGACCAGTACAGCGACAGGGTTTCTCCAGGAGTGACATCGCTGAATCCGAGATAGATCGCCTGCCCTGCAATTTTCGACTCCGCTTCATGGCCCGTTTTGCTGAGCAGAAGGATCCCGTCATCGGGGAGGGCGATATTATTTTCGACATCGAGAACCGTCGTGAGCAGCGAGTCACTGTGCCGAACCCAGCACAGCATACTCAGCTGCTGGGGAGTAATCAGGAGAAGGTCGTCCGTCAGATAAGTCAGGGCATTTCCCGCGCTGTCCTGGCCGCCATCCAGCGCCGTGCCGGCAGGTAACAGATAGCTCGGGGTATTTCCCCGCAGGCTAAAGCTGACCGCCACGCTATCTGGCTGCGCGCTGCGCGGGCTGAACCCCAGCAGATCGCGGTAGTAGAGCAGGCGATGGCGGGCGGGGAGCGTATTGAGCAGCAGCCCCGGCGTTTCCAGCAGCTGGAGCAATGCCAGTAAAAAGGTCTGCTGTACCGGCAGCGTTTGCTCTTTATACTCGCCGCTTTGGTAGATATCCGCCAGCGCCCGCGCCGTCGTCCCGTTCAGCCAGAAGCAGTCCCAGTGCGCATCCGGGCGACTGGCAAAGGGGATCAGAGCGCTGTAGCGGGCGATATTTTCCAGTCTTTCCAAAGGGGTACGTGGATCCAGCGCGAAGCCATCTGCGCCAGGTATTTTTTTCAGTTCTTCCAGGTCTGAGATCATAGTAGCTACTCAATTGGCTGGTGATGGACATGCGCTCTCTGATGACAGCAGAAAACACGGCCTTAAAAGGCTGGCGTTTGAGTTACCCTGCCGTCACAAATTGCTGACTGTTGATAAATGTGCCGGTGCCTGGGACCTCCGTTTGCGGATCCGCCCCGTTAGTCGGATGGCTGGCCGGTGTGCTAACCGTAAACAGGGCGTTAAACTTGCTTCCCACCACGATAACCGCCGTTTCTGCCGTTGCAAAATCGACGCGCTGATCCGCCGCCAGAGTGGCGATCTTCAGCGTTCCCATGCCCGAGGTCGGATAGGCCGCGCTGGTATAGGTGGCGGATACCGAGACGTTTTTTTCGTCGCCGACAATACAGATGCTCTTATTTGCAATCGCGGCTTTGCCCGTACCATTTATTTGTGCCGTGCCGGTTGGCGTCACGGTATTCGCACCAAACGTCGGGGAAAAATCCAGCCGATCGCCATCAACGATAATAAATTCGCTCATATTAACCTCAGCGTCTGACCTTCATTAAGGCTCAGTGTTCCTTCAATCATTTCAGTAATATCCACACCGGAAATCGAGACCGTCAGAGTAATTTGCAAACGACTGGCTTCGTTGACCACCGGCTGAATAAGCACTTTTTTTAATATCACCCGCGGCTCATAGCGAAGAATGACTTCTTCAATACGGTTCTGAATATTTGCCAGCAGCTCGTCGGAAATATTCGCAAAGAGAAAGTCATTCATCCCCCCCCCCCAGAATTCACGCATAATGCGCTCATCGGTCTGTGTCAGAAATAATACCTGCAAACTTTGTAGCACCGCCTCAATACCCTCCGTCATTTTCACCTCGTTATCGGGGGAGAATGTCGGAGGAAAGGCCCAGCAGCGCCCGAGGACGGTCGTCAAGATGTCGTCATTCATATTTATTCACTCCAGCGAGGTGTATCGGGAATTATTCCTTCTTCATATTGATACTGGCACCGGTAATCTCCACATTATTCTTACCGGTGAGCGAAAGCTTATCTGCGGCAATAGTGAAAGTATTGTCACTGGTATTAAACAGAAGCTGCCCTGTCGCATCATCACTATTAATTACCAGTCCTTTAATATTATTTTCCTTAACCAGTGCAATTGGCGCGGTATTTTTAGGGTTATGCAGTGAATCAATAATCACCGGATAGCGCGGATCGCTCTCAATAAACCCCACAATCACTTCATCACCGGGCTCGGGATAGAAACAGAAACCGCTGGCTTTGCTGGCCCAGGGTTTTCCCAGGCGCGCAAAAATATGTTCACCGGGCAGATTCAGCGCGGGCAGGGAGATTGGGATCCGCTCCAGCCCCTGAGGGTCGGCGGTAAAACTGGCGACCGTGGCAATATGCAGTGACTGGACCGGGGGAAGGCTTTGCGGTAGAAAGCTCTCCATCATGCCGATCTGCAGCTCGCTGCGCCAGCCCTTAGCGGTATCATACCGCTGGTTGACTCCGGTCAGGATGGCGGTGCCGTCCAGCCCTTCCCCAAACTGACTAAGGGAGATGCTTTGCGCCGGCTTGAAGTCCAGGCTGCCCTCCAGCACAATTCTCCCCTGCACCCCGGTCAACTGCTGATGATTAATCCACGAACGGGCAAGCGTGGCGGGTGCACTTTCCGGTAGCGTGCTGAACGCCAGCTGATAATCCCGTGGATGTGACGAAGTGGGATGTTGAATTGCTTTCCACGGGCGAAAGTCGACCGCGCGGCTGCTTTGTACCGCGCTCAGTTCCTGGCGGCTAATATCCCAACCCTGTAAGGAGAGGCTGTCCGGCGTAAAGCGATTATCAAAGGTCAGGTCGATGTCATACAGGCTGTACCTATTCTGCTGTGCGTAACGCTCAAGCTGGTGTGATACTGCATGCGGCTCTGCCAGGAGGGAAACGGTCACACCATTACTGGCCGCATCCGGCACCAGCCAACAGTTGCTGGCAAATAACCGGCAGCGAATAAACTGCCAGTCGCTTACCCGAAACTGCACCATCTGATCGTGGTGGGTTACCAGCTGATCGGTCGTGTTATCGGTCATGATGATCCCGGCTCGCCGGAACAGCTGATCCAGGATCTTTGCGTCATTCTGTTCTCGAAAAACCCGGCTTGCCGGCAAAAAGGCCAGATTTTGCAGCAGGTGCCGTGCTTCCAGGTGGATTGACCAGATTTTGCCACTGAGTATGATCCTTTTCGACGTTAGATAGCCGCTGAATAGCGTCTTATTATCCAGCGCGAGGGACAGCTCAGCGCCAGTTGCCATGCTGGCGGCGGCAACTTGCTCTTTCCCGTCACTGCTGTCGGTTGGGATCTGCAGCTCCAGCCTGGCCGTCGGGATTTCATTAATCTGCTGCTGTATATATAACCGGCTAATGCCCAGGGAGCAGGTCTTTCCGGCAATTTTCAGAGTAATATCATTCATAGCCCCGTCCCCTTTATCACCTGCAGTACGCTGCCGGGCTGGAAATCATCCAGATTATCCAGATCGTTATCCCAGGCCAGCGAAAGGTAGTCCACGCTGCTGGCGAGCGTGGTGCTTGCCCCGATGGCCAACTGGGGAAGGGAGGCCAGATCCGGGACGTTGACCAACGCGGTGGGTGGTGCCTTGCTGTCTCTCTCGTTTTGCTGAATAACAAAGCTTTCGTCTGCCACCAGGCTCAGGCGTACCGTGGCGCGCAGCGGCGTGGCATCACGGTCAAACAGGGTATAAGTGACGGAGAGGTTGCTGGCCCTTCCGGCAAACCAGCCCTTGTTTTCCCAGCGCATTTTGCCCCAGGTGATGCGTAAAAAGCAGGGCGATTCTATCCCGGCGTTTACCGCGCACAGGGATTTTAACATCGCCAGTTGGGTCTCCAGCGGGATGCTGTTGCCCGGCATCTGGCTGTCAAACAGCAAGTTAAGACTCAGACCGGCTGGCTCGGACAGCACATAGTTATTGCTCTGGGAGGCCTTATTAATGGTGTCTTCCGTCCGGTATTGCGTTTTATAATCGAGCTGGATGTTTTCCGGATTGTACATCACGCTCATTTTTCCCAGCGGGATCTTGCCTTCCCGGTCTTTCCAGGCGCTAATCATCAGCCTGGACAGACCTCGTTCAAGTAAGCTCACAGTGCCCCCCTTTCCTGCAGATACTCCAGCACTTCACGCTTCAGTTTTTCCAGCAGGCGCTGTTCATCCCACACCGGATAGCCCGTACCGGATAAGGGTGGCACCTGCTGCGTAGGCTCTGTCACCTCAGCCCTGACGATCAGCTCACGGATCTCAATGGTCATAATGTGGTCCCCAGTAAGCGCATATCCTGATAGCGCAATTCAAGTGAGTTGATCAGCACGGTATTGCTGCTGGCGTCCAGATCCCCGACCTGCCAGCGAACCGGCAGCGCATGGCTCAGGGTCCAGGTAGTGACCGGGAGTCTGTTCTCGTTAAGCAGCAGGATCACCACATTGGCCCACTGGGTGCTTTCCCGCCGCAGCACCCGATCAAACTGGGCGGTGAGTATCGACGCCGTAGTGACCCCCCGTTCAAGCAGTAAGCTGCCGTGATTGACCTTCTCTGCCAGCCAGAGGTTACGGGCATTTTCACCGCCTTCCCGGTACTGGCTAACTTCCAGCTCGCGCGACAGGCCGGAAACCCGCTGGAAAGCGATATCCAGGGGGGCCGGGATGGCGTTAAACATAAAATTGACCATAAAACGATGGGCGACGACCGGTGTGTTAATCATGATGTGCTCCCGTCAGAGCCTGGGCTGAACCATCATGCATATCCAGCGTCAGGCTGATATCGATAAATTCCGCCGGGGCCAGCAGGGCCAACTGAACCTGGAGGACAAGCTTTCCGGCGCGAATCTCCTCGGCGCTCATCGATTCATTAAGCCCGATGCTGAGCGTAAAGGCCTCTTCTTCGGTGGTGCCAAAAAATGCCCCGGCCAGCCACTGCTGGCGCAGCCATGTCCAGACCTGCCCTTTAAGTATCATCCAGGTCTGTGCATTATTGGGTTCGAATAAAAATACCCGCGCCAGTTTGCTTAACTGCTTTTCCACGCTGTTGGCCAGCAGGCGAGTCTGGATATAACGCCAGGGAGAAGTTTCGTCATTGAGCAAGGTACGGCAGCCCCACAGGCGCACCCCTTTTCCGGCAAAGCTGCGGATCGGGTTGGCGTAAACGCCCGCATTACCGAGCAGCACCTGCGACTGCAGGATATTGGCCGTCGGCCGCAGGGTTTGTGCCAGCGGGATATTGGCCGGGGCCTTCCAGACGCCATGGTCCGCCGCGCTTTTTTGTATCACCGCAGCAACCGCCGGAAGCGGAGAGAGCCGATACCAGGCCGTTTCACTACCTCGATTGACCAGGTAGCGGGTTTGTAAGCGCGGCCACCATGCAGCACCGTTCTGACAGAGATCGGCGGAGAATGAGGCTTTGCAAAGCGCGCTGGCCTGGGTAGCATCGTCGGGCAATTCCAGTAGGGCAAAACGCTGTGCTGCCTTGCGACTCAGCTGAAGCAGCGCGGTCCATCCCTGATACCAGAGGGAGAAAATCTCTGCAGCCGAACTCTGCGTCACATCATTTAATTCGCTGAGTTCCGGTGCCAGCAGCAGGCCGCTGTAGAGTTCCGCGGTGACGGTCTCCTGAACTTCCCTGCTCTGTAACGCCGTCACCAGCGCCTTTAACCGAACAAGACTGTCTGTAGCGCCCGCTCCCAGCGGCAGGACATAACAGCTCAGGCCGCCGTTTTCAAAAAAGTGACGCAGCGAATACGCCAGGGTTCCGCCGCTGCCAAACAGGGACACCGCTTGAGTAAACGAGGCCACGCTGACCGGTTGCATCCTGTTTACGCTCTCTGCCTGAGTCAGGGTATAAGCAATAAACAGCGGCGTGGTGACCGGATCGTCAGTCGCGGCGGAGCTGAGTAGGGTTTCGCTAATGGAAACCCCGGGATTCACCATTGCCATCGGGATATCCTTCTTGCGGTGTGAAAAGCCAGCCGGTTACTGGGCCATATCCTGGGTAAACTGCAGGATAATAAACTCGGCTGGTCGCACGGCGGCCATCCCCACCTGGACGATCATTTTTCCCTGATTGATATCATCAGTGGTCATGGTGATATCTTTGCCGATACGGACAAAATAAGCCTCGTCAGCTTTATTCCCCGCCAGGCCCCCCTGCTGCCAGAGGCTGTAAAGATAGTGATCGATAGCCGCCTGCACCCGCTTCCAGGTCAGCTGGTTATTGGGTTCAAAGACCATCGGTCGCAGCGCTTTTTTAATATCCCGTTCCGCGGCGTCAAACAGGCGGCGCACGGGGATATAGCGCCAGTTATCATTATCCATCAGGGTTCGTGCCCCCCAGACAACCAGCCCACGTTCTTTAAAATAACGAATCACGTTAACACCAGCCTGATTCATCCCGCCCTGGTCATCATCCGACACCCGAACGCTGACGTCGCTGACGCCGTTAAGCACCACGTTGGCCGGAGCTTTCCAGACCCCGCGTTCGCGGTCAGTTTTACAGTACACGCCAGCCATTAATGCGGAAGCCGGGATCTGAGCGACGACGGTGCTCCCGTCCTCCTTCTGTGAAGCGATCGCCGAGAGTGGCGGGTAGTAAACGGCGATATGCGCCGAACTGCCCAGGCCCGATGGCACTTTTCCATCGCTACTGTCAGCCAGCAGAAAATAGCCCTTATTCTGATCCAGCGAGGCCAGCAGAGCACCGTAGACCGTATTGCGATAATCGGCGTCACTTTCAGGCACCACAAACAGCGTAATCTCTCCCGCCTCATCAGCCAGCCCGGGTAAGGCAGCCAGGGCGTCCACATCTGTGCTGTCAGCCAGCGCAAAGACATAGCAGGCTCCGCCGCCATTCTGGAAATAGAGCTGCATAGCCGTGGCTGCGCCGACGTCAGTGGTGGAAAACGTCTGGCTGAAAGCCAGCCAGCTGCTGATGCGTAGCATCACCCCGTCATTGTTCTTGTCCAGCGGCGTGAACTTCGCGATAAAAAGCGGAATGGCGGTGGCTCCCTGACTGACGGAAATCGCCGGAGAGGAATCTTCTTCAATATGAACGCCGGGAGTGGTTATTACAGTTTTCATGTTCATTTCCTTTAACAGATTATTGAGCGATATCCTGACTGAACTGCAAAAGAATAAATTCAGCAGGACGGACGGCAGCAAGGCCTATTTTGACAATCAACCTCCCCTGATTAATATCGTCTTCAGTCATAGTGATATCCTTACCAATATCGACAAACCAGGCCTCTGATGCTTTATTTCCGGCGAGTGCCCCCTGCTGCCACAGGCGGTAAAGATAATTGTCTATCGCCGCCTTTACCCGCTGCCAGGTGGGCTGACTATTGGGTTCAAAGACCAGTTTATTGAGGGCTTTCTGAATATCCCGCTCGACCATACTGAACAGCCGGCGCACCGGAATATAGCGCCAGTTATCGCTGTCCTCGAGAGTACGGGTCCCCCAGATGACGGTGCCGACATCAGGAAAGGTGCGGATCATATTCAGGGCTTTGCCCCGGTTAAAACGCCCCTGGAGATCGTCGCTGACCGGGAAGTTTGGCGTGATACCGCTAATGGCGATATTGGCCGGGGCTTTCCAAACGCCGCGAGTGCGATCGGTTTTGGCGATAGTTATTGCGGCAATAACACTGGCAGGAACAGGAGCAGCTGACCAGGCAACTTTTCCCCAGGGATAAAAAACAGCAGCCCGGGACGTTGCAGGATAAATATCCATAATATCTTCAACGGAAGAATCCGATTCAATTTTAGATTGCGTTCCATCAAACAGACCAAAGACTGAACTGCCCTGCTGAACAAGCGTCACAAAACTATCATAGATCTCTTTCTTCTCGGTCACCTGACTGGCAAGAACAGCACCGGCCTCAACCAAAAGCGTAATATCATTATATTTAGGCACCTCCTCAACAATATTTTTTCGGTTGACCATATAGCAAGGTCCGCCACCATTCATAAACCACGCTTTCATGCTATCAAAATAATGAGCAGGACTATCATCCTGACCTATAAGAGAAAAAAAATCAGACCAGTTGTTTAAGCGCACTATTTTATCTGAAGGTGCATTTTCAGTACTGCGTGGATAAAAAACAAAGGCAGGTATCGCCGTGGCACTACTGGTCACTGAAAAATTCAGCGATGCCTCTTCACTTAAATAGACGCCGGGATAAGTGGGTGTTACCGCCATAAAGCAACCCTCCGATTATGCCGCCTGAATAGTGACCCGATCGGCCATCAACGTCACCTGCTGTACGGCTATTTCATTGCTGGTAGCATCAAAAGAGGGGGAGGTCAGCGACGTCGGAAAGGCATTAGAAATATTCCAGCTCATCAGCACTTCGGTACCGGCATCGTTGGTCAGGCTAATCATAATATCTTTCTTTTCCACCTGATTAAGCGAGATCGAATTAATCCAGTCGTACAGTGCATTTTTACCGGGGAACACGCCTTTACTCAGGGTAATATTAATCACCTGACGCTGGCCCGGCATCTTGTACCAGTTGCCGGTACCGTCGCGATATTCAATGGTGTCATAGGTAATATCCAGACCCGATGCGCTGGTAAATGGCACCTGTTCATCACCGAGCATGACAATAAAACGGTAGGTGGGAATCGGATACTGTACGGCAATTTCATCAGCGGTTGTAGCCATAATCGTTACTCTCTCTATTAGTAGATATTAACCATGTTTGGTTTCATGAACAATAATTACTCTTAATCAATTAACTCTCAGGCTAAAGAGAAGCATGCTACCGCCCCTGATTTACACCAGTATTTTCCTGCGAAGGAAAAATAATGCCTGTCAATTAATCAATGTTTATTAATATTTAGCCAACGAAGATTGTGCTCGCACAGGTGCATAACTAAACGCACCGCAATAATTTAACGCCATGAAAAACATGCGAACAACTAATAAATTAGCACCAGACCTTGATCGCCAGTTTTCATTATTGATCTTCTCGCTAAGGGTGAAACAAGAAAATAAACCATGAATCATCAACAACGTGTCAACATTATGACTATCTCTCACCAAAATAAAAATTCAAACCCCATCAATACAAATAACCAGGATCCTTCCCGCTGAATTACTGTTAAGGTGATAAACGATTAACATACACGCCATCACCATAAACTTAAAATACACGAAATTAAATATCAGCCTGTATTTATCACCCTGCAGTCGTTATCAAATAAGAACATTGATCGAAATCAATACAATAAAATACCATGCTAAGGCACTCCAATGTAAAACGCTATATCCAGTAAAGCACCGGTGCACCCACATTAAAAACGCTTACTAATATTGCCAGATATTCAGCACGGGTGCCTTTCGCCCACAATATTCATTGCCATGGATACACGGAGCCGCACGGTGTGCATACGAATGTCCTGATGTGTAGATAAATTCCATTTCTCAGAAAAAAAATTTCGTTGATGATTAGCGTCGGTTGAGGCGGCTTTTCAGAAGTTTTTTCTGGGGGCACGTACGGCCACGGCTGACCGGGATGCATGGCCTGCATCCCAATACCGTCTAATGGATACTCATGCCCGCTCTGGCGAGGCGCATAATAGAGAGGCTCTCTGCAAAGAGGTTACTGACCAGCTTTTCCCTGAGGGTCATCTCATGCACGAGGGAAAATAAGCCCCCTCAATACCAGCATCCGCGTTATTTCCCCGCCACCAGTCCATCACCAACAGAGTGTGCCCAGAAATCGCCCTCCCAGCAGTGATAAAGGGACAGAGGGGAGAGTGGCTGTGTGGCCAAACCAGGCGAATCGGTAGTTGTTATTTCCGGCTTCTGTACTGGTGCGTGGCACACCGTCAGGTATGCCGACACCAACAAACAGGTCCATGCGTTTATTTTCAGCATCAGCTCCATGATTAGACAGCTTTCCAGTCAACCAGAATTGATTATTATTGTGACAAAAAGAAGCCAAAATTGACGCTTTATTTAAAAAAACGGTCACGAAGTTGCTGTCAGAAGAGAGTGGCTGGTGCCGATAAGAGGAGTCGAACCTCCGACCTTCGCATTACGAATGCGCTGCTCTACCAACTGAGCTATATCGGCGTTAAGGCGGGGTCACGAGCGCGACCACGGGGCAAAAGGTTAAAACGATGCGGGTGATGCGTCAATGCCCTTTGAAATCAAACGGCTATATTTGCATCATCCGAAGTGCTATCAGGCACGAATCGTATCGTCACCGAAGCCGATCCACTTGTAGGTGGTGAGCGCTTCGAGGCCCATCGGTCCGCGGGCGTGCAGCTTCTGGGTGCTGACCGCCACTTCCGCGCCGAAGCCAAACTGGCCGCCGTCGGTAAAGCGGGTGGAGGCGTTAACATAGACCGCAGAAGAGTCGACCTCATTGATAAAGCGATTCGCGTTGCTCAGCGTGCGCGTCAGGATGGCGTCCGAGTGCTGGGTGCCGTGGGCGCGGATATGGGCGATAGCATCGTCCAGGTCGGCGACCACTTTGACATTAAGATCCAGCGACAGGTATTCGTCGTCATACTGTTCCACTTTTACCGCCTCAACTTTTGCCGGGCCGTTTTGCAGCTGCGGCAGCGCGTTCTGCTCCGCGTGGAGGGTGACGCCGCTTCTGGCCATCTGCTCGCTGAGGGCAGGCAGGAAGCTGTCGGCAATGCCCTGGTGTACCAGCAGGGTTTCCACGGTGTTACAGGTGCTCGGGCGCTGGGTTTTCGCGTTGACGATAATATTCAGCGCCGGGGCGATTTCCGCACTGTCGTCGACGAAGATATGGCAGACGCCGATACCGCCGGTGATCACCGGAATGGTGGAATGTTCGCGACACAGCTTGTGCAGCCCTGCCCCGCCGCGCGGGATCAGCATATCGATATATTTATCCATCTTCAGCATTTCGCTGACCAGCGCACGATCCGGGTTTTCAATCGCCTGCACGGCCCCGACTGGCAAACCGCAGATTTCCAGCGCCTGCTGAATGACGTTTACCGTCGCAGCGTTGGTGCGCCAGGTCTCTTTGCCGCCGCGCAGGATCGCCGCGTTGCCGGTTTTCAGGCACAGAGCAGCAACGTCGAGGGTGACGTTAGGACGCGCTTCATAGATCACGCCGATCACCCCCAGCGGGACGCGGCGGCGTTCGATACGCAGACCGCTGTCAAGCAGCCCGCCATCAATCACCTGTCCGACAGGATCGGCAAGATTACATACCTGACGAACGTCGTCGGCGATGCTTTTCAGGCGCGCGGGCGTCAGCGCCAGACGGTCCTGCATTGCTTCGCTCAGGCCAGAAGCACGGGCGTCGGCGAGATCCTGGGCGTTAGCGCTAAGGACCTTGTCGGTTTGAGCTTCCAGCGCATCGGCGATAGTGAGCAGAACCCGGTTTTTTTCGCGGCTTGAGAGCAGCGCCAGCTTATATGAGGCGGCTTTAGCCGCAATGCCCATCTGTTCCAGCATATCTGGCTCCTTAGCGAATAATCATGTCGTCGCGATGCACGGCAACCGGGCCGTACTCGTAGCCCAGAATCGCGTCGATCTGCTGTGAATGGTGACCGGCAATGCGTCGCAGCGCATCGCTGTTATAGCGGCAGACGCCGTGGGCGATATCGCGCCCGTCAAGGCTGCGAATACGGATCACTTCACCACGAGAGAAATTGCCGGTCACGTTCCTGATACCTTTCGGCAGCAAAGAGCTGCCCCGTTCAAGAATGGCCGAGGTGGCGCCTTCATCCACGGTGACTTCTCCCGCGGGGGGCGCACCGAAGATCCAGCGCTTGCGATTTTCCAGCGGCGACGCGCCCGCGTGGAAACGGGTGCCAACGGCAATACCTTCCATCACATCGCCAATGATGCCCGGACGGCTTCCGGCGGCAATAATGGTGTCGATGCCGGCACGACAGGCGACATCGGCGGCCTGCAGTTTGGTCCCCATTCCACCGGTTCCGAGCCCGGAGACGCTGTCTCCGGCGATGGCGCGCAGCGCGTCATCAATGCCGTGAACGTCTTTAATCAGCTCGGCCTGTGGGTTGGTACGCGGATCGGCAGTAAAGAGGCCCTGCTGATCGGTGAGTAGCAGCAGCTTGTCGGCACCGGCGAGGATCGCCGCCAGCGCCGAGAGGTTATCGTTATCGCCAACCTTAATTTCAGCGGTGGCGACGGCGTCATTTTCGTTAATGATCGGCACGATATTGTTGTCGAGCAGCGCCCGCAAGGTGTCGCGGGCGTTAAGGAAACGTTCACGATCTTCCATATCGGCGCGGGTTAACAACATCTGCCCGACATGAATACCGTAAATAGAGAACAGCAGTTCCCAGAGCTGAATCAGTCGGCTCTGGCCAACCGCCGCCAGAAGTTGCTTGGAAGCAATGGTCGCCGGCAGCTCCGGATAACCCAGGTGTTCGCGCCCGGCGGCAATCGCGCCTGACGTGACGATAACAATACGATGCCCGACAGCGTGAAGCTGCGCGCACTGGCGAACCAGCTCAACAATATGGGCGCGATTCAGGCGGCGCGATCCGCCCGTTAACACACTGGTACCGAGTTTTACCACCAGCGTCTGGCTGTCACTCATGATTCTCTGCCATTCAACAATATAGGAAATTGTGATACGAAACAGACGTTGTAACAGGACCAGAAGCACTTGCCAACTCTCATCGAATGACGGGTCCCGAATTGCTGCGTGGATCGGCAAGCGTAGCGGCTGTTTCTGACAGTTTTATTACGATAAATCTTTATTTCATTTTTTTAGAAATATTCCGAACTTGTCATAAATCTTTAATCCATAAACGTTAAAAACCATCCTGTTTTTCCACGGAACGAACGCCGGACTTAAAAGTGGCGGTTCTTTGTTCAGCGATGATAAGCGCGTATACAATTCAGGATTTGAAAATGAAAAAAAGCACACTGGCATTAGTGGTAACAGCGATTGTTGCAGCTTCCGCAGCTCAGGCAGCAGAAGTTTATAATAAGAACGGCAACAAGCTGGATCTGTATGGTCGCGTTAAAGCTATGCACTATATGAGCGATGACACCGGTAATGACGGTGACAAGACCTATGTGCGTCTCGGCTTTAAAGGTGAAACCCAGATTAACGATCTGTTGACCGGCTACGGTCGCTGGGAAGCCGAGTTCGCAGGTAACAACGATGAAAGCACTTCAGGCCAGAAAACCCGCCTGGCGTTTGCCGGTCTGAAACTGAAAGACTTCGGCTCCTTCGACTACGGCCGTAATCTCGGTATCCTGTACGATGCGCAAGCCGCAACCGATATGTTCCCGGAATTCGGCGGCGACTCTCTGGGTAAAACCGATAACTTTATGGCTAAACGCACCAGCGGCGTTGCGACTTACCGCAACACTGATTTCTTCGGTGCGGTAGATGGTCTGGTCCTCGGCCTGCAGTATCAGGGTAAAAATGAAGGCCGCAGCACATCTAAACAGAACGGCGACGGCTATGGCGCATCTCTGAGCTATGACTTCGGTGGCAGCCCGGTAACCATCGCTGGCGCATACGCCAGCTCCGACCGTACCAATGCTCAGCAGGTCGGTCCTGTGGGACAGGGCGAACGTGCTGAAGGCTGGGGTACCAGCATCAAGTATGATGCCAACAATATCTATCTGGCCGCGATGTACGCAGAATCCCGCAATATGACGCCGGTAACGGTTAACAGCGTAAGCGGTTTTGCTAACAAAGCGCAGAACTTTGAAGTGGTTGCTCAGTACCAGTTCGACTTCGGTCTGCGTCCGTCCCTTGGCTACGTGCAGTCCAAAGGCAAAGATATCGAAGGCGTGGGTAACGAAGACCTCGTGAAGTATGTCGATGTTGGTCTGACTTATTACTTCAACAAAAACATGTCCGCGATGGTCGATTACAAAATTAACCAGCTCGACAGCGACAACACACTGGGTCTGGCTAACGACGATATCGTCGCCGTGGGCCTGACCTACCAGTTCTAATCTCTGTGTCTGTAGTGCCCTCGTTATACAAAAGCCCTCGTGAGCGAGGGCTTTTTCTCAGGTTTTTTAGCCGTCAGGCGGAGAGCTTAACCGGCTCGTCGGCAAAGTCATCTGCCGGTTCCAGGGTCAGGGAGAGAGAGGCCAGCATTTCGCGGGCGCGCTCATGGAATCCTTTCAGGGTCTCCTCCAGCCGGGTTTTTACTTCAGGATCTTTGATTTTGACGCTTTGCCACTTGCCGGTTTTATCAAACAGGCCAAAGTGATAGCTGTAGGTAAAGCGTGTCTCTTGTGCTTCCATTTCCATCCACCAGCCCCAGAACTCACGCTCTTCCGGTGCCGGTTTTACGTTGACGCAAACGGCCAGACAGTCAAAAAAGAAACGGGTTTCATCGCACTGTTCTTCCCGGATATAAGGACCCAGCGCAGTGAACTTCTTAATCAGTCTGGATTTCGGGTGTCCACTCGGTAACGTCATTGCGATCTCCTTTAGTGAATCACTTGTTTAACCAAAACAGAGAAATTTAGCAATTACTTAACGCAATCTCTGTTGGATCCAACCGGTAATTTCTCGCAGCGCTTTATCAAAGTTGCGATAAACCGGGTTGAACGGGATCGGCAACAGTTTGCCATCGGCAGATGACGAGACGATTAAACGCGACTCCTCTTCCGGACTGAAGGGATCGTCAGTCCAGAACCCGGACAGCAGCGGCGTCGGGCAACGGCGGCCAAGCAGTCCCTGCGTCTTCAGCGAGTAGCGGTTAAGCTCCACCCGCAGCGCTTCGTCGGAAGCATCGGCCATGCCCATACGGCTGGCCAGCACGTCGAGATACATATCCGGTACCCGGCCCTGACGCAGCGGATCGTTCAGCAGACAATGCACCACTGGCCCCAAACAGGCGACGGCTTTCAGACGCGGTGATTCCAGATAGGCCAGCCTCACCGCCACATTGGCACCGAAGCGGAAGCCAAAAGCAGCCACGCGGGTATGATCGATCCAGGGAATATTCGGCAGCGCTTTCAGCACATGCTGGTGCAGCAGGCTGGAATCCTGAGTGAGTTTCCACTTTGAGGAGAAACCGATAGAGGGCATATCCAGAGTCAGCATCGCGATCCCCTGCGGCGCAAAGTACTGCTCATAGAGGCTAAAATAGTCGATCTGCAGCCCATCCAGCCCGCCGCACATCAGCACCGTCGGGAAGGGGCCTTCGCCTTTCGGCATGTGCAGGAATCCAGTGACAGGCGTGCCGCCGGGAATGGTGAATTCCAGCTCGCGCATTGCAACCGACAGACGCTGGGCGGCCTCTTCATAAGCGCGGTTGGCCAGCACCTGCGCCTGCTCAGCCAGCTCATCGCCTTTCAGATGGGGGTAGGCGGCAATACTATAGAGGTTTGCCGCGTGCAGCCAGTGACGACCGCTCAGAGCGGGGGCCTCTTCCTGACAGGCTTTTTGCTGCCACTGCATGGCCTGGCTTGACCATTCGAATACCCAGTTGCCACTGCGGTAGCCTTTGACGGTATCGTAGAGCGTCGGGTCGGTTCGCCCGGCGGTGCTCATAACGATCCTGGCCTGCACATCGAGGATTTCATGCGGATCGACGCCGCGCCATGACCACAGCAGGCGGTTAACCATGCGATACCAGTGCGGCGCATTTTTCCCGTCCAGCGGGGACTGCACGTCAGGCTGATGATAGTGGCGCTGCCGACGCACCAGCGTCGAGGTTTCGGGCTGAGTGTATCGGGGTTTAAACAAGGTTTCGCTGAGGTTAGCCTTGGTCATCGTACAAACTCCATAAGTACGTCTTTGGGGCTATTGTAACCTGACGACGGACAAAAAAAACGCCCGGCAAAACCAGGCGTTTGTAATGTTTTGTTCTGTTAGCGGCCGGACAGCGGTGGCACAAACACCACGCCCATATCCCACGGCTGTTCGATCCAGGTATCCTGCGGGATATCGATCACGTAGTCATCAACCAGCGGCTTGCCGGCCGGCTTGGCGAAGATAGTGACAAAATGTGCTTTCGGGTACATGTCACGGATTGCCACCGCGGTGCCGCCGGTATCCACGAGATCGTCGATAACGATAAAGCCTTCACCGTCGCCTTCGGCGCGTTTGATCACGTTCAGCTCACGCTGGTTGTCATGGTCATAGCTGGAAATACATACGGTATCAACGTGACGAATGCCCAGTTCACGCGCCAGCAGAGCGCCCGGTACCAGACCCCCACGGCTCACGGCAATAATGCCTTTCCACTGCTCGGCAGGCATCAGACGGGCAGCCAGTTTGCGTGCGTGAATCTGCAACATGTCCCAGGTGACGACGTATTTTTCGCTCATGTGATGTGTCCCAGCCTGTTTTTATACGGCTTAAAAAGTGTTCAAGGGGGGAATAGGTTGCGCGAGATTATAGAGATCTGACAAGCTAAAAACCAGTGTAAACCGGCATCAAAGCGAGTTTTTACGTGCTTTAGGCTACCCGCAGGCGAGGAAAATGGTATTCTCAAAAACCTCTCGCAAGCCTGGCTTGCGCTGACTGTCTATTTGCTAACCCGCTGACCTGCATGTGCGTTTGCAGGATGCCGTAAGGAGACCTATCGTGTCTGAGTTGTCTCAATTATTCCCGCAGCCGCTATGGGATATTTTTGCCAAAATTTGCTCCATCCCTCACCCTTCCTACCATGAAGAACAACTCGCCGAATACATCATGGGCTGGGCGAAGGACAAAGGGTTCCACGCTGAGCGCGATGCGGTCGGTAATATCCTGATCCGCAAGCCGGCAACCAAAGGTATGGAAAACCGCAAGCCGGTGGTGATGCAGGCGCACCTCGATATGGTGCCGCAGAAAAACAACGACACCGTTCACGACTTCACCAAAGATCCAATCCAGCCGTACGTTGACGGTGAGTGGGTTAAGGCCCGTGGCACCACGCTAGGTGCGGATAACGGTATCGGTATGGCCTCTGCCCTGGCGGTACTGGCCGACGATCGCGTTGAGCACGGTCCGCTGGAAGTGCTGCTGACCATGACCGAAGAAGCGGGCATGGACGGTGCATTCGGTCTGCAGGCCAACTGGCTGCAAGCGGATATCCTGATCAACACCGACTCCGAGGAAGAAGGTGAGATCTATATGGGCTGTGCCGGTGGCATCGACTTTATCACCACCCTGCCGCTGTCCCGCGAAGGCGTTCCGGCTGGCTTCAGCACCTTTAAGCTGACGTTGAAAGGCCTGAAAGGCGGTCACTCCGGAGCCGATATTCACCTCGGCCTCGGCAACGCCAACAAGCTGCTGGCGCGTTTCCTGGCCGGTCATGCGGCCGAACTGGATCTGCGTCTGGTCGACTTTAACGGCGGCACCCTGCGCAACGCGATCCCGCGTGAAGCCTTCGCGACCGTTGCGGTTCCGGCGGATAAAGCCGCTGTGTTGCAGGCGCTGGCAACCGAATATCAGGCGATCCTGAAAAACGAGCTGGAAGCAAAAGAGAAAAATCTCGTGGTGGTGCTGGAAGCCGCAAACGGCGATCGTCCGGCGCTGACCGAGCGGTCCCGCAATGCCTTTGTGCAGCTGCTGAACGCCACGCCGAACGGCGTGATCCGCAACTCTGACGTGGCAAAAGGCGTGGTGGAGACCTCTCTGAACGTCGGCGTGGTGACCTTCTCCGACGACAGCGCTGAAATCATCTGCCTGATTCGCTCCCTGATCGACAGCGGTAAGGACTACGTGGTCAGCACCCTGGAATCCCTGGGCAGCCTGGCAGGCGCGAAGACTCAGCCAAAAGGCGGCTATCCTGGCTGGCAGCCTGACGCCAGCTCTCCGGTGATGGCGCTGGTGCGTGAAACCTATCAGCGTCTGTTCGACAAAACGCCAAACATTCAGATTATCCACGCCGGTCTGGAATGCGGTCTGTTTAAGAAGCCTTACCCGGACATGGATATGGTGTCGATTGGGCCGACCATCACCGGTCCGCACTCCCCGGATGAGCAGGTACATATCGAAAGCGTGGGCCAGTACTGGCTGCTGCTGACGGAGTTGCTGAAAGCCATTCCGGCGAAGTAATCCCGACCAGACTCTCCGCGCCGCCCGGTGCGGAGGGTTTTACCCTCAGAAGCGCTCGATCAGCGCAAACTCCTCAAAGACCAGCTCCATATCCGCCGACCAGGTTCCCTCCCGGTTAAAGAAGCGCTGATGCTCCCTTTGCCAGTGCGCCAGAGAGAGATCGCCCTCGCCCTCTTTACGGGCCAGCGATGCGGTAACCTCATTGAAACGCAGCAAACGAGTGACCAGCGTGCGAATAGCACAGACCGGCTTACCGCGACCGTCGAGAATAATACTGATAGCGCCAACAACCGGCAGCGCGTTTTCCTGAATACAGGCCTGCAGCGCGCTGCAGGTCGCCGTTTTCTTACCGGAGAGCACCAGCGCGACCAGTTCGTCGGCAAGCTCAGGAGAGTCGCCAAAGGACCAGGCGGTAGCGGAAGGATATTTCGTAAGCAGCTGCGCGGCGGTGGGCATAAGAGGTCCTTCAATAGATAGTAAGATAATGCAGACTGTAGCAGGAACGTGCGGGGTTCTACAGCCCCAGCACCAACTGACGCTCCAGCTGCGGATCGAGCAGGGTGATGTGCAGCCCCACCAGCCGGACGCCTCGCCCCCCTCGTCGTTCATTCCAGGTTGTACGGGCGGTCGCAATCAGATCATCTTTGCTTAAACGTGGCCAGACATGCTCCTGGGTGGTGAGCTGAAAGTCGTTAAACTTCAGCTTTATGCCCTGACGGGCAATCAGCAGATCGGGTTTGACCTTCGCCAGCCGACGCTCCAGTTCGGGATAGAGGCACTCGATGATCGCCTCGCACTCATCCCACTGGTGAATATCTTCTGCCAGGGTACGCTCCACGCCAATGGATTTACGCAGGCGCTCGTTATTGATGCTGCGTTCGTCAATCCCCTGGCTGCGTTCCCACAGCACGCGGCCGAACTTACCGAAGCGTTTCAGGAGCTGTGCCAGGTCGCTGTTCTGCACATCCTCACAGGTGCGCAGCCCCATAGTTTCCAGTTTCGCCGCCGAGACTTTGCCGACGCCGGGAATTTTCCCCAGCGGCAGCGTTTTAAGAAACTCAGGCACCTGCGCGGGCGTGATCACATACTGGCCGTTGGGTTTATTCAGATCGGAGGCGATTTTCGCCAGAAACTTCACCGGGGCGATCCCCGCCGAGGCCGTCAGCTGTAGCTCATCGAAAATGGTCCGACGGATCTCCCCGGCTATCAGGGTCGCAGAGCCCTGACAGCGGGTGCTGTCGGTGACGTCGAGATAGGCTTCATCCAGCGACAGCGGCTCAGTCAGCGAGGTGTAGCGAGAGAAGATTTCACGAATATGGACGGAGGCTTCTTTATACGCCTCGTAGCGACCGGGCAGCAGGGTCAGATGCGGGCAGAGCTTTAGCGCCATTCCTGTGGGCATCGCGCTGCGCACGCCGTATTTACGCGCCGGATAGTTGGCGGTGCTGATCACCCCGCGCTGTACCCGGCTACCGCCGATGGCTATCGGAATATCGCGCAGGGCCGGGTTATCGCGCATTTCCACCGCCGCAAAGAAGCAATCCATATCGACATGTATGATTTTGCGCATCGTTCACCTCATCACATTACTGGATAAGCATACAGCATTCATAAAGTGAATGAGAAGCCACTTTCTTATCCCTTATCCGCTCCGGCGCGCCTCAAAGCGAGTAAGCAGAAGAATAATGATAATAGATGTATGAAAGCGTAAATCCGCGCAGGACGCGCTTGCGAAAAATTACCGTGATGCTAATGTGAGCGCACTTAATTACAGAATTGTCTGAATTCCGGTTCCCGCTGCCGCTCAGGCCGTCGTCACCGCTTTACCAAGGAACATGTTGTATGCGCAAAATCGCATTCTTTATTGCGATGCTTTTGATTCCGTGTGTGTCGTTTGCCGGCCTGAAAGGCAGTAACAGCTCTCCCACGCCGATTAGCAAAGAATATAAGCAGCAGCTGATGGGCTCCCCCGTATTTATTCAGATCTTTAAGCAAGAACGCGTCCTTGAACTGTACGTCAAAATGGGCGATCAGTATCAGCTGCTCGACAGCTATAACATCTGCAATTTTTCCGGCGGCCTGGGTCCCAAGCGTAAACAGGGTGATTTTAAAAGTCCGGAAGGATTCTATTCGGTTCAGCGCAATCAGCTCAAGCCCGATAGCCGCTTTTATAAAGCGATCAATATCGGCTTTCCTAACGCGTTCGATCGCGCCCATGGCTATGAAGGGAATTACTTAATGATCCACGGTGCCTGCGTGTCGGTGGGCTGTTATGCCATGACCGACAGCGGTATTGATGAGATCTTCCAGTTTGTTACCGCCGCGCTGGTGTTTGGTCAGTCGAACGTGCAGGTCAGTATCTATCCGTTCCGTATGACCGACGATAATATGCAGCGCCATAAGTATTCGACCTATATCGACTTCTGGAAACAGCTGAAGCCGGGCTACGACTACTTCGTTGCCACGCACCAGCCGCCGGTGGTCTCAGTGGCGGATGGCAATTACGTGGTGAATAAACCGCTGAGCAACGCCATCCAGCCGCAGCTGGCCTCAAACTACCGGCTCCCCGAGACAAAATAGCATCCACTCGCCTGGCATAATCTGGTGCCAGGTCTCATTGCCCGTCAACGGCTGAGTGGCAATCACCGTGACCACATCGTTGGGTGTGGTTTCGGCGCTAAAGTCGATCTCCACATCCTGATCCAGTAGCTTCGCTTTACCGAAGGGCGCACGACGCGTGATCCAGTACAGGTTAGTCGAGCAGAACGCCATCACGTAGCGACCGTCGGAGAGCAGCATATTAAAGACGCCCTTCTCACGTAACGCCCCGGCCAGCGACGCAATATATTTAAACACCGCCGCCATATTGCCCGGCGTGCGTGGATAGCACTCGGTCAGCTTATGCAGCAGCCAGCAGAACGCTTTTTCGCTGTCGGTTTCCCCTACCGGACGGAAATTTCCCGTCTCCAGCGTCTTATAGCCGGTAAGCTGCCCGTTATGAGCGTAGGTCCAGTTACGGCCCCACAGTTCGCGCGTAAAGGGATGGGTGTTCTCCAGCGCCACCTGGCCACGGTTGGCCTGGCGGATATGGGCAATCACCGAGCAGGATTTGATCGGGTATTCCTGAACCAGGCGGGCAATCGGCGAGTTAAAACTGGGCTGCGGATCCTTAAAGGTGCGACAGCCTTTGCCTTCATAGAAGGTGATTCCCCAGCCGTCTTTATGCGGCCCGGTACCGCCGCCGCGCTGAACCAGCCCGGCAAAGCTAAAACAGATATCGGTTGGCACATTGGCGCTCATCCCGAGCAATTCGCACATACTTCGCCCCCACCGTGACAGCGGGGGCAACGCCCCCGCAATGGCTTACGCTTTAACCATCTCTTTTTCGATCAACTGGATCAGGATATGGATCACTTTAATGTGGATCTCCTGAATACGGTCAGCATAGCCGAAATGCGGAACGCGAATTTCAACGTCCGCGCTGCCGTCCATTTTGCCGCCGTCTTTACCGGTCAAAGTAATAACCTTCATGCCCTTAGCACGTGCGGCTTCAATCGCCTTAATCACGTTACCGGAGTTGCCGGAGGTGGAGATGCCCAGCAGAACGTCACCTTCGCGACCCACGCCTTCAACATAGCGGGAGAAGACGTAATCGTAGCCAAAATCGTTGCTGACGCAGGAGATATGGCTGACGTCGGAAATCGCAATAGCCGGGTAGGCAGGACGGTTATCACGGTAACGACCCGTCAGCTCTTCAGCGAAGTGCATGGCGTCGCAGTGGGAGCCGCCGTTGCCACAGGAGAGCACTTTGCCACCGGATTTAAAGCTGTCTGCCAGCAGTACCGCCGCGCGCTGAATAGCGTGAATATTGGCATCATCTTTCAGAAAATTAGCCAGCGTTTCCGCCGCTTCGTTCAGTTCGTTACGAATAAGATCCTGGTACATGAGGAGATCCTTCAGTATGGATGAAAATAACAGACGCAGTTTACCGGATAGCAGGAACAGCGAGAAGATGAAGCCACAGATATCCGCCGGACTTTTGGTTTTGCGTGCCCCGGTAAACGGCAACAATGTGAACTATGTTGTAATTGTCTTGTAAACGAATTGCTAAAAGCAATCACATCCACTACACATTAATCATCACAAGTGGTCAGACCTCCTACAAGAAAGGGAGTTATTCTTTATGATGATGTTGAGTATTGTCGCAACCCTTATCCTGATTGGCATCCTGTTTTATCACCGCGTCAGTCTGGTTCTCAGCAGCCTGGCGCTGCTGGCCTGGACCGCAGCGCTTGGCTTTGCTGGTCTGTGGACGCTGTGGGTTCTGCTGCCGCTGGCCATTATGCTGGTGCCGTTTAATCTGCCGTCGATGCGTAAAGCGATGATTTCCGCCCCGGCGTTTCGCAGCTTCCGTAAGGTGATGCCGCCGATGTCGCGCACCGAAAAAGAGGCTATCGATGCCGGGACCACCTGGTGGGAAGGCGATCTGTTCCAGGGTAACCCTGACTGGAAAAAACTGCACAACTATCCGCAACCGCAGCTGACGGCGGAAGAGCAGGCCTTTCTTGATGGCCCGGTAGAAGAAGCCTGCCGGATGGCGAACGACTTCCAGATCACCCATGAGCTGGCCGATCTCCCGCCGGAACTGTGGGCATTCCTGAAAGAGCATCGCTTCTTTGCGATGATTATCAAGAAAGAGTACGGCGGTCTGGAATTCTCCGCGTATGCCCAGTCGCGCGTACTGCAAAAACTCTCCGGCGTTTCCGGGATCCTGTCGATCACCGTTGGTGTTCCTAACTCACTCGGTCCGGGCGAACTGCTACAACACTACGGCACCGACGAGCAGAAAAATCATTACCTGCCACGCCTGGCACGCGGTCAGGAGATCCCCTGCTTTGCGCTGACCAGCCCGGAAGCAGGTTCAGATGCGGGCGCTATCCCGGATGTCGGCGTGGTGTGTATGGGTGAGTGGCAGGGTCAGCAGGTTCTGGGTATGCGCCTGACCTGGAACAAACGTTATATTACACTCGCCCCTGTCGCCACCGTGCTGGGCCTGGCGTTTAAACTCTCCGACCCGGATCATCTGCTGAGCGAAGACGAAGAGCCAGGCATCACCTGCGCGCTGATCCCGACCTCAACGCCGGGCGTGGAAATTGGCCGTCGTCACTTCCCGTTGAACGTGCCGTTCCAGAACGGCCCGACCCGTGGGCAGGATATCTTTGTCCCGATTGATTACATTATTGGTGGCCCGAAAATGGCCGGTCAGGGCTGGCGTATGCTGGTGGAATGTCTGTCGGTAGGACGCGGTATCACCCTGCCGTCCAACGCCACAGGCGGCCTGAAATCCGTGGCGCTGGCGACCGGTGCCTACGCCCATATTCGTCGCCAGTTCAAAATCTCCATCGGCAAGATGGAAGGTATCGAAGAGCCGCTGGCGCGTATCGCCGGTAACGCCTATGTGATGGACGCTGCCGCATCACTGATTACCTACGGTATTGTACTCGGTGAAAAACCGGCGGTGCTGTCGGCGATTGTTAAATACCACTGCACCCACCGTGGCCAGCGCGCCATTATCGATGCGATGGATATTACCGGCGGTAAAGGCATTATGCTGGGGGAAAGCAACTTCCTTGCCCGTGCTTATCAGGGGTCACCGATCGCCATTACCGTTGAGGGTGCCAATATTCTGACCCGCAGCATGATGATCTTCGGCCAGGGCGCGATTCGTAGCCATCCGTACGTGCTGGAAGAGATGGCTGCCGCGCAGAATAACGATGTGGATGCCTTCGATAAGCTGCTGTTTAGACACATCGGCCACGTGGGCAGCAATAAAGTCCGCAGCCTGTGGCTGGGCCTGACGCGCGGGCTGACCAGTTCAACGCCGACCAGTGACGTGACCCGTCGCTACTATCAGCATATCAACCGTCTGAGCGCCAACCTTGCGCTGCTGTCAGACGTGTCGATGGCGGTACTGGGCGGCAGCCTGAAGCGTCGGGAGCGTATCTCCGCACGGCTGGGTGATATCCTCAGCCAGATGTACCTCGCCTCTGCGGTACTGAAACGCTACGACGATGAAGGACGTCAGGAAGCGGATCTGCCGCTGGTTCACTGGGGCGTGCAGGATGCGCTCTGGCAGGCAGAGCAGGCGATGGACGATCTGCTGAAAAACTTCCCGAACCGCTTTGTTGCCGGGGCGCTGAGCCTGGCGATCTTCCCGACCGGACGTCACTACCATGCACCGTCCGATAAGCTGGACCACAAGGTGGCGAAGATCCTGCAAACGCCGTGCGCGACCCGTTCACGTCTCGGGCGCGGTCAGTACCTGACCCCAAGCGAATTTAACCCGGCGGGTCTGATGGAGCAGGCGCTGCTGGACGTGATGGCCGCCGACCCGATCCACCAGCGTATTTGCAAAGAGCTGGGTAAAAACCTGCCGTTCACCCGTCTGGACAAGCTGGCACAGCAGGCGCTGGCCCAGGGCATTATCACCGCGGATGAAGCGGAGATCCTGGTGACGGCAGAAACCAGCCGTCTGCGCAGTATCAACGTCGACGACTTTGAGCCTGAAGCGCTGGCAACCCAGCCGGTAAAGCTGCCGGAGAAAGTCCGCAAGCCTGAAGCGGCGTAATGCCCCTCTCCTCCTGGCCCCGCATATTGCGGGGCTTTTTTCTTACTCCCGACATGCTAGAGTGTGAAAACGCCGTCGTTAGTGGGAGTCGTTATTGTGCCTGGCTTAAAAATCACCCTGTTACAACAGCCGCTGGTCTGGATGGATGGACCGGCGAATCTTCGTCATTTCGATCGCCAGCTGGAAGAAATCACCGGACGCGACATTATCGTTCTGCCGGAAATGTTCACCACCGGTTTTGCGATGGAAGCGGCGGTGAAGTCCATGCCGCAGGACGAGGTGGTCGCCTGGATGCAAAGCAAAGCACAGGAGACCGGCGCACTGATTGCCGGAAGTGCAGCGCTGCAAAGCGAACGCGGCCCGGTAAACCGTTTTCTGCTGGTAGAGCCGGAAGGCAAGGTCCACTTCTACGACAAACGGCATCTGTTCCGTATGGCCGACGAGCATCACCATTACGAAGCGGGTAATACCCGCGTAGTCTTTGAGTGGCGCGGCTGGCGTATTCTGCCGCTGATCTGCTACGACCTGCGTTTCCCGGTCTGGTCGCGCAATCAGGACGACTACGATCTGGCCCTCTACGTCGCCAGCTGGCCCGCTCCGCGCTCGCTGCACTGGCAGTCCCTGCTGGTCGCCCGCGCCATTGAAAACCTGGCTTACGTCGCCGGATGCAACCGCGTCGGTACCGACGGCAACGGCCATCACTACCGCGGCGACAGCCGTATTATCAGCCCACAGGGCGAGATCCTCGCCACCGCCGAACCGCATCTGGCAACGCGTATTGACGCAGACCTGTCGATGAGCGCGCTGCGTGAGTACCGGGAGAAGTTTCCGGCGCAGCAGGATGCGGATGCGTTCAGGCTGGGTTAACGCGAAAGATTTTCCAGAGCCGTTTTCTGTGGTGGCGAATTAATCCATCACCCTGTAGCGCTTCGCCTGCTTATCAAAACGATACAGCACCGATTTATCGCCGCCGGTGCTGTAGCAGTTAAACCAGACCTGGGATTTATCATCCTCATCTTCGATGCCACGATAAATGGTGGTCATATAAAAACCAAATCACAGCCGTAGAGATTCGGGTCGATAACCTGCAGAGTTTTTCCGCTGGCTTTGTCGATCACCCGTACCTTGTCGATGGTGACATTATTATAGGCTGCCTCGTAAAGACCGATAAATAGGTGTTTTTCGGTCTGCCCGAGGAAAGGAATATCGATGGTACCCTGAACGGAAGTCGGGCTCATGATTGCGGTGCGCCGCAGCGCAACGGGATACTGGCGGCGTTCATTCTTCCAGACGCCCTTCAGCACATCGTTCTCAGCCGTGAGCTGAAAGGGGCAGCGGGTAAAATCAACCCGATCGCTACTTTCGTTATATTTTTCTTGCTCGACCCTGTTGTGCGCTTCGCACAGGGAAATCGATGAGTCGGTTTTGATGCCGTATAGCGCGATTGGCGAGCGGTATTTATCGTAATAGTAAACACCGCGGATATTGCTGTTTTTACTGAAGTCATACTGCTGAACGGAAACATAAACGGGCTGTTCGCCCAGCGTCCCTGCGTAATTCTCCACCTGATACCAGCTTTGATTTGCCCCTGCGATACTGCACAGAAAAATGGAAGCTAACGCTACCTGTCTGAATCCCATGATTGTCCTTTCTTGTTTTCTTTATCCCGGGTCGAAGCCCGGATTTATCCATATGTATACAATAGTGCCACCAGCGACAACAGCCACAGTAGCGACAGGCAGCCCGCGGTCGAACAGTGCGGGATCGTCACTGCTTATCAGCAGTGCAACGAGGCGCTCATCCAGCAAAAGTAGTGCAGCAGCAGAAATACCACCGCGATTGCCGAACTAACCAGGCTTAAGGGCAGCCACAGTATCAGTACAAATGCAAGATAGAGGGCCGCATTGGAGATCGAATCGCCGGTCTCATTGAGTATCGCACCCAGCGATGTTTTTTGATTGAATTCACGCGCCAGCATCCCGTCAATGGCATTGAGCACCATGCGCTAGAACAGAAAGAAGGGCAAAACCAGAAAGAGCCGGGGATCGGGGAACCAGACCAGCACTGCGCCACAGAGGATCGACAGCAGCGTCTCCGTACAGGTGACCTGATTGGCCGTCACCCCACGGGCGTAGAGCTGGCCTGAGCAGATCCTGAAAACGTGGCTTTATGTCATAGAGGGTCATTGTTCATCCTTAACTCTTTTCCCGAAACGCTGGAGAAAGAAACCTATTTGACTCAGGGAAATACGGCAAAGCCGCAGGCAGCTGACGTTATATACCGGATGGAGGATACCGACAAATAAAGCACAGGAAGGCAGAAACGACGAAAGCCTGAATCATTGCTGATTCAGGCTTTCTGAATAGTGGCGGAACGGACGGGACTCGAACCCGCGACCCCCTGCGTGACAGGCAGGTATTCTAACCGACTGAACTACCGCTCCACTGTTCCCCATCAGGGAACGAGGCGAATATTACGGTTCACCTCGGTTGCCGTCAACGCTTTTTCTTTCTGTTTGAATCATTTGCTGGAAAAATAGCCCGTTTGGCTATTTTCATCACATCCTGCGCGCTATCAGGCCCGCCACAGGCAGCTTCCGCCCTTTTTCTGCACCAGATCAAGGCGCGTTTCATGGGCCACCAGCTCTTCGTCGCTGGCTAATACCACCCGCAGTTTGCTGGCCTGCCGCACAATCCGCTGGATCTCCACCTCGCCCTGCTGCTGCTGGCTCTCCCCTTCCATTGAAAACTTCATCGATGTCTGGCCGCCGGTCATCAGCAGGTAGACATCCGCCAGGATTTGGGAGTCGAGCAAGGCGCCGTGCAGCATTCGCTTCGAGTTGTCTATTTCATAGCGCGAGCAGAGCGCATCAAGGCTGTTACGCTTGCCGGGGAACATCCGCCGCGCCAGCGCCAGGCTATCGGTCACTTTACAGAAGGTATCTGTTTTCGGGATCCCGCGGTTGAGCTTGCTGAACTCATAGTCCATAAAGCCGATATCGAACGATGCGTTATGGATGACCAGTTCGGCACCGCGAATGTAGTCCATAAACTCATCGGCGACATCGGCAAAGGTGGGCTTATCCAGCAGAAACTCATCGGCAATACCGTGAACACCAAAGGCTTCCGGGTCCACCAGCCGATCCGGCTTCAGGTAGACATGGAAGTTATTCCCGGTCAGGCGGCGATTGATCACCTCAACGGCACCGATCTCAATGATCTTGTGCCCCTCATAGTGGGCACCGATCTGATTCATACCGGTGGTTTCTGTATCGAGGACGATCTGTCGTGTAATTGCAGTGCTCATAGCGGTCATTTGTGTCAGACTTGTCGTTTTTAACACAGGAAGTCTACCAGAGATGCGCAAACAGGTAGAGATTTTCACCGACGGATCTTGCCTCGGCAATCCGGGGCCCGGCGGCTATGGTGCCATTCTACGCTATCAACAGCATGAGAAAAACTTCAGCGGTGGATATCGGCTCACCACCAATAACCGTATGGAGCTGATGGCGGCAATCGTCTCACTTGAAGCCCTGAAAGAGCCGTGCGACGTGGTGATCAGCACCGACAGCCAGTACGTGCGTCAGGGAATTACCCAGTGGATCCACAACTGGAAAAAACGCGGCTGGAAAACGGCGGAGAAAAAGCCGGTGAAGAATGTGGACCTGTGGCAGCGCCTTGATAGCGCCCTGAGCCATCATCAGATCCGCTGGGAGTGGGTTAAAGGCCACGCCGGGCACCCGGAGAACGAACGCTGCGATGAACTGGCGCGTTCCGCCGCAGGTAATCCCACTCAGGAAGATGTCGGCTATAAGCCTGAGTAGCTATTCATCCTGACGGTGACGATACTGTCGTGTCGCCCCAACCGCAGGCCGCAGCTGAGTTTTGGCCTTCCGTTGTTTCATGGGGTTGAGGGTCAGCGGGATAGTCCGCTTGCGGGCAACAATCAGTTGCAGGCAGCCCAGCGCAGGCAGATGCGTGCTTAACATTTTGCCACCCTGTTTTGTCCAGGGAAGCACATGAAAACGTCCGTAGTGCAGAACCTCAAAGTTCAGCAGCGAAAGCCAGTCGAGCTGGCGCATCAGGGTAAACATACGGCTGTTAGCGGGCGCTCTGCTGCGCAGTAGCGGTATCAGTTTACACGCGCCCAGCAGGCTTAATGGGTTAAAACCGCTGATCACCAGCCAGCCATCGTCAATCAGCACCCGATCTGCCTCTCGCAGCAGCCGATGCGGGTCCGAACACCAGGGCAGCGTATGGGCGATAAGACAGGCATCCACTGATTTTTCCGCAAACGGCAGATGCAGCGGGTCGGCCTGCACCTGCATTGGATTACCGTGCTGCGACACATTGACCTGATGCGAGATTGCGCAGGCTTCGGAGTTGATTTCCGCGCTCAGATTGCCAATCTTAAGCAGGTGAAAACCATACATTTTGGCAAACCAGGGTTTAAGTTGATGCTCCAGCGCCTCACGATAATACTCACCTCTGGGGATCCCGATCCAGCCTTCGGGTGCCGTGACAATCTGAGGTTTCCTTGCTGGTTTCATCACAACCGTCCGCTACGCTTTGAGAGGTAATTTATGAATCTTAACAGTATTCCTGCATTTCAGGATAACTACATCTGGGTGCTAAATGATGACAGCGGGCGCTGCCTGATCGTCGACCCGGGCGAAGCGGCATCGGTGCTGAAAGCCATCAGCGAAAATGGCTGGCAGCCGGAAGCGATTCTGCTTACCCACCATCATAATGACCATGTCGGTGGCGTAAAAACGCTACGTGAACACTACCCTGAGCTGCGGATTTATGGGCCGGAAGAGACCCGTGATAAAGGCATCACGCATTGTGTAAAAGAGGATGACAATATCAGCGAGCTGGGTATGACATTCAGCGTCATCAGCACGCCGGGGCACACTTTAGGACATATCTGTTTCTTCAATTTCCCTTATCTTTTCTGCGGGGACACGATGTTCTCCGGCGGCTGCGGGCGCCTGTTCGAAGGGACTGCAACCCAGATGTATCAATCCTTCAAGAAGATTAATGCACTTCCGGAGGATACGCTCATTTGCTGCGCCCACGAGTATACATTAGCAAATATGAAGTTTGCGCAGAGCCTTCTACCGCACGATCGGCACATTATCGATTATTGTCGGAAAGTTAATGAGTTACGTGCAAAAAAGCAAATAACACTCCCTACAAATCTGAAAAAAGAGCGGCAAATAAATGTATTTTTACGCACAGATGATACTGATTTAATTGATGAAATATCAAAAGAAACAAATTTGCAACAACCTGAAGAGCGATTTGCCTGGTTAAGGGCAAAGAAAGACAACTTCTGACAATTCCTACTTGTCATCGCCAGACTTCGCCGTTATCATTGCTCGTCTTTTAAGCAACTAAAATTTGACACACACATGAAGGCAAAAGCGATATTCATCGCCTCTGTCCTGCTGGTGGGTTGCCAGGCATCAAATGATGGCAACGTTAAGCAGCACGCACAGAGCCTTTCTGCAGCTGGTCAAGGGGAAGCAGGAAAGTTTATAAGTCAGGCGCGATGGATGGACGATGGAACATCTCTTGCGCAGGAACAGGACTTATGGGCTTTCATTGGTGGCGGGCTAAAGATGGGAATTCCGGAGAACACCCGGATTCGCGAACAGAAACAGAAGTATTTGAGTAATAAGAGCTATCTCCACGATGTAACTTTACGGGCAGAGCCGTATATGTACTGGATAGCAGGGCAAGTGAAAAAACGTAACATGCCCATGGAACTGGTACTACTACCCATAGTGGAGAGCGCTTTTAACCCGCACGCAACGTCTGGTGCCAATGCCGCAGGCATATGGCAGATCATACCGAGCACTGGGCGGAACTATGGTTTGAAGCAGACCCGCAGCTACGATGCGCGTTTTGATGTTGTTGCCTCAACAACGGCAGCACTCGACATGATGCAGCGTCTGAACCGCATGTTTGACGGCGACTGGTTATTAACGGTCGCAGCCTATAACAGCGGTGAGGGGCGGGTCATGAAGGCAATGAAAGCCAATAAGGCACGGGGTAAACCCACGAATTTCTGGTCGCTTTCACTGCCGCAGGAAACGAAGATCTACGTGCCAAAAATGCTGGCCTTGAGTGACATCCTCAAAAACAGCAAACGCTACGGCGTCAGTCTGCCAACAACAGACGAAAGCCGTGCTCTGGCGCGTGTTCGACTGAACAGCCCGGTAGAGTTAGCGCAGCTGGCCGATATGGCCGGTATGTCTGTCAACAAGCTGAAGACCTTTAACGCAGGCGTTAAGGGTTCGACGCTGGGAGCCAGCGGCCCGCAGTATGTGATGGTGCCGCAAAAGCATGCGGATCAACTGCGTGAATCACTGGCTGCGGGTGAAATTGCGGCCGTGCAGCCGACGCAGGTTGCGGATAACACGCCGCTTCCGAGCCGCAGCTACAAGGTGCGTTCAGGCGATACGCTTTCAGGCATCGCAGCACGCCTCGGCGTGACGGCGAAAGATCTGCAGCAGTGGAATAAGCTGCGCGGCTCCGGTCTGAAAATCGGACAGAATCTGACGGTAGGTGCAGGCACCAGCGCACAGGGTCTTGTGAACAACAGCGATAGCATTACCTATCGCGTACGCAAAGGCGACTCGCTGTCGAGTATCGCAAAACGTCACGGCGTGAATATCAAAGATGTGATGCGCTGGAACAACGACACTGACAACCTGAAACCTGGCGATCGACTGACACTGTTTGTCAATAACAGCACCACGCCTGATTCCTGACAGGTTTCAACTCTGCGTAAAAAAGGCACCGTCTTCCCCCGATGCCTTTTTCTTTTTTAGGCTGCCTTGTGTGCTTCCAGCATCAGAGCATTGCTGGTGAAGGAGCCATCCTCCTGCACCGCTTCACATTCTGCGAGGTGCTTTGCTGATACAGGCGAATCGCGTCACAGAGTACGGCAAGCGTTCGCATCCTCGTCACCCAGGAACGAAACTCCAGCGCCAGGCGATCGGTGTGTACGCTGGTGGTTATCAGCCCCGCCTCATTGACCATCGTCAGCCACTCACTAAATAAAGGACAGCACCCAGTTCAGGCCTGCCCAGCGGCAGACCTGACGGATCTTATTCAGACAGGTTTGCCGGGACTGAATTCGACGAGTAGCGGGTTGTGATCGGAGGCACGCGTAACAAGAACGGAGGCTTCATGCACGTTCAGGCCACGATAGAAAACAAAATCCAGCGGGCGGCCAAAGGCGCGTCGACGCTGGTCATCGGTAAAACGAACTTCCCTCAGTGACATCTCCCGGGCGAAGCGATAAAGCGCATTCATCCGCGGGCGGCTCCAGGCATTAAAATCACCGGCCATAATCACCGGGCCACTGTGACAGGCAATCTGATCGCCAATGGGTAAGAGCTGCTTGCTGTAGACATCCACGCCGAGGCTAAAGTTAACCGCATGGATATTAACGACCATTAACAGGGTGGTATCCGGCAGCGGATAGACGGTCACCAGGGCTGACTTTGCCAGGCGTAAGATCGGCTCGCGTTCACGCAGCGGGCAGCAGTAAACAGGATGCGCAGCCGCCAGCGTCATCACCCCGGAAGGATGCTGAGGCAGAACAAAGGCCGGGACCTGGTCTGCAGCAAGATAGTTAGTGGTCGCATACCTGACCAGCTCTGGCGTGGTCTGTGCTTCCTGCAGTAATACCAGATGAGCATCCTTGCCAAAATTTTTCAGCACCGAGAGCCATTCTGCACGCTGCTGTTTAAAAATATTCCATACCAGCACCCGAATGCGCTCTTCGTCACCGATCGGCACGCCGGCTGGCAATGCCTGACCGATGCCAGCAAACGACCCTGGCGGCAAAATTCGCTCCGCAGGCTGTCCGGCAACATAGCGCATGGCATAGGTATTTTTTCGCACTTGGGTTTAAGACCTCAACAAGCAGGTTCTTCAGTTATAGGGATTTTAGCGCACAGTTTCAACGCTATTCGCCGTAAACCCGCACGGCTTTTTGTAAGCGAGCGCTTACCTTTTCGGTACTAGAATATCCGGAGCAGGATGACAGGCCCGTACTGTAATGATTAAATAACGAAACAGAAAAATAACGAGAAAGTATTGCATCAGGTGCAACAATGAAAACAACCTCTGAAGAGATGGCGATCTTCGTTGCCGTGGTGGAAAGCGGCAGCTTTAGCCGGGCGGCTGAACAGCTCGGGCTGGCAAACTCGGCGATTAGCCGGTCGGTAAAAAAACTGGAGATGAAACTGGAAGTCAGCCTGCTCAACCGTACTACCCGGCAGCTTAGCCTTACGGAAGAAGGTGAGCGCTATTGCCGCCGTGCCCAGGGGATCCTGCAGGAGATGGCCGCAGCGGAAAATGAGATTCTTGAAGCCCGCAGTGTGCCCCGTGGACCTCTGCGTATCGATGCGGCAACACCGGTGGTACTCCACTATCTGATGCCGCTGATCAAACCCTTCCGCGAACGCTATCCGGAGGTGACTCTGTCGTTGGTTTCCTCAGAAACCTTTATCAATCTCATTGAGCGCAAGGTCGACGTCGCTATCCGCGTCGGTACGCTGACTGACTCCAGTCTGCGCGCGCGCCCGCTATTTACCAGCTATCGACGTATAATTGCCTCACCGGATTATCTTGCGCAGCACGGTATCCCCGAGACGGTAGAGGCGCTCCTCAAACATATCTGTATCGGCTTTACTGAACCGCTGACGTTAAATTGCTGGCCGCTGACCTACTGTGATGGCCGGCTTCTGGAGATATCTCCCGACCTTTCGTCCAATAGCGGCGAGACCATTAAGCAGCTATGCCTGAGTGGAAATGGCATTGCCTGCCTGTCTGACTATATGATTGATAAGGAAATTGCCAGGGGAGAGCTGGTGGAGGTGCTGGCCGATCTGCGCCTGCCTGTCGCAATGCCGTTTAGTGCAGTTTATTACAGCGACAGAACTGTTAGTACTCGCATCCGAGCTTTTATCGATTTTCTGAGTGAAAATATTCCACAATCTGCCTGAGAATTTGCCAGATAGCAGAAAAAGAAAAAGCCCTGAGCAAATGCTCAGGACTCTTAATAAGTGGCGGAACGGACGGGACTCGAACCCGCGACCCCCTGCGTGACAGGCAGGTATTCTAACCGACTGAACTACCGCTCCACCGAATTTTTTTACTGACTACCACCGGTTGTCACCCCGGCTTACTGCA
>Ga0268251_10000120_pt1 | contig 35916 bp, 30 predicted proteins | sample AgamicAsMae_FD_200527 | JGI IMG/M metagenome (GOLD analysis project Ga0268251, IMG submission 200527) | Agave microbial communities from Guanajuato, Mexico - As.Ma.e (v2) (version 2) | ecosystem: Host-associated > Plants > Phyllosphere > Phylloplane/Leaf | place: Guanajuato, Mexico | collected...
ATGTCCAACAGACCCGCATCCTTGCACTTTTGCTCCAACTCATCAGCTTACTTGATTCTGTCGCTCCCTCGTTTTCCAGCCGACTGTTCACATCAACCGCTTCCAGAACAACATGGCCAAGGTCCCCCGTAACTTCCGCCTGTTGGAGGAGCTCGAGAAGGGCGAGAAGGGCCTCGGTGCTGGTACGGACAAGAGCATCTTCTCATGAAGCAACTGAAGAAACTGACACGGTCACAGAGGCTTGCTCTTACGGTCTCGACGACGGCGATGATCTTCTCATGACCAACTGGAACGGCACCATCCTCGGACCTCCTCACGTACATCTACCCTCCCCGTCCACTTGGAACACAGCAGGCATTGACACATGATCCGACAGAGCGTACACGAGAACCGTATCTACAGTCTGAAGATCCGCTGCGGCGAGAACTACCCCGACGTGCCTCCCGAGGTTACCTTTATCTCAAAGGTCAACCTGCCCTGTGTGGATCAGAGAAATGGCAAGGTTCGTCTCACCAGGAGGCCCACCTATGAGACGTGGTTGCTGAGACAGAACAAACTAGGTCGAACTTTACAAGCTCCCCAGCCTGAGCCAGTGGAAGCGTGACTTCACTATGGAGACCATCCTCATCGAAATAAGAAGGCGAGCCCACCGTGCCAGACACAACCTCTTCTATCATCTAACAAGAGTCCAGATTTATGGCCGCACCCGCACACAAGAAACTGCCTCAGCCTCCGGAGGGTACCAACTTCTAGATGGCCATGACGCCCTTCTCGCACAGCTCTTGACGAAAATGAACATATCTATTGGGTACACAAGTACCCAGCCAACGACACGACGCTTCCAACATGATCCGCTCTTCCTTCCGTACTCTCAAGTTTCACTAGCATCGCGTTGGCGCTTGGCGCATATGAAGAATGAAACCAATATACATATCTCACTTTCGCATCTATATTCTGCTCTATCTCGACGGTCTGTGAAGAATAAATGTATAGACATCTAAGAAGATCGGCCGCTCAGTGACGGCCGTGACCAAAAAGGCATTCCAATGCTTTATAACCCATCCCAGAACTCCAAGCTCCAAATCTTGTATTACGTAGTCGTAGCTGGCATGAGTTTAGTCGTCGTTGGAGTAGAGTCTGGCCATGTTCTTTGCACCCCTGGGCTCGATGAATAAGGCTTCGGCCTCGACCAAGTGCTCGCCCTCTTCGACGCCGTCGCCCAGAATCTCAATCCAACCCTTGACCCACGCCTTTCTACCATCAACCTTTGTGGTCTCTGCTCTGAGCACAACAAAGCTGTTTGCAGGGCAAGGCTTCTTGTATGTGATGTTCAGACTCGCAGTAACGCCGACTCTGTTGGGCAGAGCAGGGAAACAGGCGCGGGCAAGGCCTTCATCCAGAAGAGTTGCAAGCAGACCTCCGTGAATAATTGTAGGGTGACCACACAATTTCTCGCCAAGATGGGCAATCTGTACGATCGACGGCAGTTCGGCCTTTGTGTTGGCAAATGTGAGAGGTGGAGAAGCAATCTTGTCGTCTCCTTGCAGAGTACCCGCCGTCAGATTGTGCGACCTCATGTTCTCGGGGATCTTCATGTGCGGCCTGGACTCGGTCCATTGTGGGTTTGCGCGCAGAGACTCGGAGAGGGGGTTTGAGACGATGCGTTTGTTGATTTCTTCGGCTTCGGAGCCGGCAGGTACGAATAGCGACAGGGTCTCGGCATTGGTGGGGGGTGAGATGAAGCCATTGGCCGTCTCGATGGCGGGAGCGACAGACATTGCTAGACCAGCAGCTGTTGCGACTACGAAGAGAGCGGTTGCGCCGAGGACACGCGAGGTACGAGAGCGAGGTGGGGGAAGGGGAGGTGGTGTCGGATCGGAAGCCTTGTGAAGTGGAGGTGTAGTAGAAGATGCTTTAGAGACAGTGTCAGTAGGATGAAGATAGTAAGAGGGAAAGTCAAGGTAACACTCACCAGATTGGATGGTCTGGTAACGCTTCTGGATTGCGGGCTGACGGGCTCTATATATACAGCGATTGCCGGCACCAAGTAGAGTCCTCCGAACTAGAGCCGGTCCTGAAACCGTCGTCATGTTTACTGCAAAGACTCACTCCCTTTGCTAATTTGTGCCGAGTCGAGATATCCTTCGTAACGTCGCCTATTGCTTTGAAATTGTTCAAGGCCAAGGCCAAATCGTCCGAGGTTCAACACCCGAGGACGCCGTAAGTTGGACACTCCGATGTTCCGACCACCTCGACCCTGCTCGATGCGGTAATTTCTTGCGAGTCCGAAGCGAGCGAGCAACCGTCTCGAAACACTTTGCTTGACTGACTACACGTCCGCTTGCCTGAACAACACAAAGTGCTTGGAAGACACGTAGACTTCAATTGGCTCGGAACTATCTTCCTCTTCTATCATGGGCCTGCCTCCTCCATTGCATCTCAACATCGCATGTACTGACGCTATCACCTTGGCAGCGGCCTCTGTCCTTATGCTTCCTCGCTGAGAGTGAGGTCAATGATTGAACTTCCGAGCACCCGCAACCTCAGTTGCAGGGCGGGTACGCTGACAACGATGGCAGCTTGGCTGTATTTGGTTGCCATGGATGCTTCGTTTCCATACTGTCCGACCGTCAGTCAATGCATACCAACCATCGACTTGAACTTACTGCCAGGTGTGCGATTTCCAGCTGCGAGTCTCGAGGATGCCTGATCCATTTCACTGGTCCGAGACGTTCCCATCCGGGCATGCCATTCCACAACTCATGCTTCTCTACCATCCTGTCGGAGATCTCCATCGCCTCGAACCCAGGTCGATAGAAGATATCGTTTTCGCTGTGCTGAAATGCCAATCTATCATCCTCGTCGTCCTCATAATCATTACTGTGATACTCGTTGGCCCTTAATTCAGCGCAGACTTCGGATAAATCCATCACTCGTATGAACTCGGCTCTCAGATTCAATGCCAGAAGAGCTTCATACAGCATCATGTCTGCTCCTTTGAGCGCTGCAGGCATGTTCTTGTGTAGAAGGGTGTGTGTGTAAGGATATGCGTGTGCAAGGCCGATTGCCATGAGGCCGCCCTCGTTCATGAAACTATGAGATCTGAGCAGGTCGATGAGAGGTTGGTACAGCGGAAGGCATGTAGCATCCATGCTAGTCTTTTTGCCAGCGAGCAAGCCACTACCGCGTGACGCATACAGGTTGTATGTCAATGTGACACGGTGGCCAGCGGTGACCTCCTGCACCTCGTGAGAGCAATCAGAATAGAATGCTGCCCACTGGATGCAAGGTGTCTGGCCAGTCTGAGAAGACGCCGACCAGTCAAACTCGACGGTATTTTCCTGATGAGACACAGACAGAGTCCCACCCTCAAATCCAGATGGCAGACACACAACAAGGCTGCCAACCTGCGTCTCACTCCTAGGGGTATCCACATGCGCCTTGAACTTTCCAGAAGGCCCGCTGTAGATATTGAGCTTGTACAGTTCAGCTCTGATACCGATGTTTGTCTGATTGTTGGCGTTATCTTCGTTCATAGCAGAACTAAGCCCATCGCCTTCTGCGCAATGCTCTGCGAGTATATGTAGAAGGGCTAGATCGGTACCTTCGAGCTTCTGCTCAAGGACTTGGTCAAGTTTTCGCTTATACCTCGCCTTGTACATGTCCACAATCAAGGAAAGATCAGCAGGGGAACGGGATGTTACGATCTCCATAACGGTCATCGTGTCAGTGTCCTCGGAGCCCTCGATCGCGGCATGCAACAGTTCCACATCGGCCTTGATGGCTGGTGAATTCTCATACAAAATTGAAGGGTTGGGGTCTGCCACCTTGCGCTTGACGGAAGGCATAAGAAGTTGCGATACAATGTCGATGATTCCAGTCTCATAGGGGCAGAAATCTGTGCAAAAGTCCGAGGTGTCCAACTTGATCGCCTTGCGATACTGTTCGTCACATACGTCTCGACCTTGACGACCAAAGGTAGCTGGCTCACATGTGCTGATCAAGTTGAGGAACGCGGGATCCTTGGTTGTCTCGGTTGGAAGCCTCAAAGTCTGACCTTGACCAGGTGCTCCATAACGTATTGTAACGGGTTTGGTCATGATGACTTGATCGAAGACCTGAGATTCGACATCGCTTTTCTCGTTTTCAGAACTAGTCGTTGGACCGAGGATCACCGGAATCTGTCCACCACAGGCGAAAGTACTTTTGCTATCCGCTTCTCCTAGGGCAGAGGAGAACGCACCGAGCAGCTGCTGTTCAGACATTGTGAAGACTAACTGATGAAGACTCTTCTCGATCTCTTACCACTGATACTTATACCATTCTAAACACCTCGCGAGGCTCTGGGCTCAAACCCACTGCTGCCTTAGCATCATCCCTGCGGTTCGGGCCCAGGCAGCACGTCGCACAATCGCGTCTCTTCGAGCCAGGAGATACTCTACTCTTCAGGCGACGACAGTAAGGGTCGGAAAAGCGCTACCGTGGAGTGAAACAGGAAGCCCGTGAGGTTTCGTGAGATGATAGAGGTCAATAGCATAGTGAATGAGGTTATCGTGCTCATGTCGAGCTTGTGCGACCAGCAGCAAAAAGATACGGTCATCTACGACACTACTGATGCGGTGGACCTAGATCAGAGGCCGAAGCTCAAATTGTGGCAAGAGAGAGGAGAACGAGGGAAGCAAGACGAGAAGCCCGTCGAGGAAAAGAGCAAGACACACTGACAAACATCTCAGCTCTCCCCGCACAACACCTCCGGATCAACATCCACGTCAACAACTGTCACCAAAAAAAGCCTTGCATCCATCCATGCAACGACTTTTGGTCAAAATTTCTATTCTCTCCAAGTGATATTCAGGTGTTTGTCCGTTGTTTGCCTAGCAATTCCCACACGAATGCAGGTCAGCCGCAAAAAATGTGAGATCATACCTACGTATAACCGCACGTGTGCTCTCCAAGACCGAATTTGGTCGCAAAAGGGATAGGCGTCAAGAGTCACAATGCGGTGGTCCTGACGATAGCAACTCCACTTGTTTGCTCAAAACGAAGAATGCTTTGAGGGGTCACAAGGATGTTATCCCATATAGGGTCGACCCCCAGAGCCTCAGTTTCATGTACCTACCACATACCAGATATTTCTTTTCTTGAATCTCTGTAAAAATCCTATGTGAACGAAGCCTTCATCCAACCATCATCTTTGTTTTTTTTTAGATGACAGCCTGTCTCTAGACAATATGGACGTACTCAAAACCCTCAACCACAGTTCGAAGTCAACAACGGGCAATTTGACCTTCTCATTCACTCACCTTGCTGCAATAACCATCCTCATGCCAACGATACGACACCTTTACGTTGACTACAAAAACTTCATCGCATTGGGTCCTGGAGGCACGCCAAAGACGATTGTGGGCTATTGCAAAGTCAAAGCACTAAGCTTGCTGGCTCTCCGTGACCCATATACACCGCCGAAGATTCCGTGGTCCATGGTACAAAAACAGGGCACGTTGTCGAGTCTACCACAAAGAGAAGGCCCTCGGCCTTCGACTCTTGGAATCGCGCCTCACCGTCAAACGGACCAAAAACCATCGCAAGAGATGTACGAGAAATTGGCCAATGCCCTACACACAATTGCCGAGGATAACCTACATCTTCTGGAAGGAACATCGTGTTTCGAAAAACATGGCACTGGTCTGTTCAGCGACAACCCTCAACGACGGACTTGCGGAGGAGAAATCTGTCATGCACATCCTTCAGATGGATCATTGCATCTGACACTGCACCCTGCCGACGCAAAGATCATGCTCGAGGGCGGCTGGGGCGAGAGACACCCACTAGCAAGAGGCGGATGGTTGGAAAGATTCGTCCCTGGAGGATTCGTCATGATTTATGCGCCTCGCAACGACATCGAGCTCGAGGTGGTTCTGGAAATCGTACGCGCTGCAGCATGGTTTGTCGGAGGCGAAGAGATCAAGAGCGAGCATGACAAGCGCAGAGACAGTGGCCAGGAAGAGTGCGTCGCATGTTGAGGCCGTCGTTTGTTGGAAGCATGTGAGTCTTTGAGCAGGAAGGGCGAAGGATTTCGAAGGGCCGACCATTGTCGATAGGAGTGGGGACTAAGGGCAACGGGATTGACATTGACATGGACACGCGGCGCAAGATGGCTTGGATTGAACACACGGCGGTAGCGAGGTGAACGGAGTCTCTGCAGGTTCTTGATAACTTTGTACTTTACGGGCTTGGTATGGACATACATGACGAATCTGACACGGCTTGTTGAAGTCTTGAGAATGACATCAATCCGCATCTCCGGCAAGGCATTCAGCCCTTCGATGAACCACTTCTTGCCAATGATTGAACAAAACGTCCAAGGTGTCTTCACGGCAAGATTGAGCTGCAGGGCAAAGGTAGGGCGGGATCTGTTGTCTCCATAGTCGGTGGTCCCGTCAATTGTCTGACAATCTGGAGATTACGTGCTTGCTTGGTTCCACTTTTTGTTTTTGCGGCCGCGCAAGGATCCGACAACTTTACCGACTTGACCTGGATTTGAACGAACGCTCGAGAGCTTTTGCGATGAGAAGCTTCAATTGATACGAACCGATCTCATTCGAAGAGGCATTTCACCCTACCTAATCATATACCCGTTCCCACGGTAAACTAACGCATTCCCGGTCAATGGAGTCCATAGTTTGAAAGCGTTGAAGATGACCGTGTGGAGAGGGCTCCCGCGAACAAGCTTGAAGATGGAAGCGCCACAGATCTCGGCGTACGACATCCGTGAATGCTTCAACCCTTCCTCATGAGGCTCTGACCACACTTTTTGTCGAGCCGCGACCGCCACAGTTGCTTGCCTTTGCGGTTAAGCTCAAATCCTTCTGGGCAAGGCTCGTCATTTATAAACCTGTTGTCTGCCGCAACGCGCCTGTTTTCTTCTTCTTAGTCTCAGTACACCGAATCGACTCGACTGTCCATTATCTTGATCAATTCCGGTGGTTAATGCTGCCTGAATTCAACCGACGCGACCTTTTCACCTACTTCACGCTCGTCCGGAGCATTCGTTCGATAAAATGGCGTTAGGAAATCTTTTCAAGCAGAAGCCTACTATCGTTGCTGATGCACCTCCTCTCCCGAATGCGCCTGAACTCGAAAAGCCAATGCGTGGCAACGAGGGTTACGGCGACCAACCTGCAGGTTACGATCCGGAAAAGACTGGCCCCAGAGGCATGAAGATGAACAGAATCGATGGTCCCATAACCAAATCCATCGGTCAAAGCGACCTCAGCGACGACAGCTCCGGCATGTCGGTGGGCAAGCAGATGGAGATGGAGGCTGGAAATGCCATCAAGTACAGGACTTGCAGTTGGCCAAAGGTGTGACCCTATCGCGCGTGTTTCGTTTCCTCACCACACTCCCACTCGCGACATGGAGCGAGCCAACTCTCTGCCTCAAGCGACAAGCCCTTTCCTTCTCTCAGATTGCCTTATGCGGCAAAACCCCAGCACTACTCCATTCCTCTTTGCCCTATTGCTTTCTCTAAAGCTCTTGCGATGAGCGTACAAGAACCGACCTAATCCATATTATAGACTGCAGCGCTGTTGTTCTCTGAGTACATCTGCTTGGCCATCATGTCGTTCCCATACTCGTACGCTACTTTGGGTCTGGTTCCTGGTCTAATCCTGACTGTTGTCGTTGCCGGCCTGGTCTTGTACACTTCTCTGGTTCTCTGGTATGTTGACATTGAAAATCCTCTTGGAAACATGATCTGACGAAATTCTTTAGGGAATTCTGCCTGCGCCACCCTGAGGTCAAGGATGTCTGCGACATTGGCCAGATGCTCTTCTGGGGCCAAAGATGGGCATGGTGGGCTACTGCCTTCATGTTCCTTCTGAACAACACGTTCATCCAGGGATTGCATTGCTTGACCGGTGCCAAGTATCTCAACACCATGACTGGTCACGGTCTCTGCACAATTGGCTTCAGTGCCATTGTTGCCGCCGTTTCCTTCTTCGCGTCGTTGCCTCGTACTTTCAACACTCTTGCTTTGTTGGGTACAGCATCGGCGTTCTTCACCTTCATCTCGGTCATTCTGGCTACCATCTTCTCCGGAATTGAGGACCATCCCGCCAAATATCCCAAGTTCGGAGAGCCTCGTGTGCTCGCCATTCCCGAGGCAGGCACCACTTTCGTCGCTGGAATGTCTGCGTTCATGAACATCAGCTACACCTTCATCGGTCAAATCACCTTGCCCTCTTTCATTGCTGAGATGAAGAACCCTCGCGATTTCCCCAAGGCTCTTTGGGCTGTTACCATCGCCGAAGTCATTCTTTTCTCGCTTGTGGGTGCTATCATCTACGCCTACACTGGTACTCAATACTATACCGCACCTGCCTTTGGTTCTTTGAGCAACGAAGTATACAAGAAGGTCAGCTTCTCGTTCATGATCCCGACTATCATCTTCTTGGGAGTACTTTACGCCTCGGTCTCTGCTCGCTTCGTATTCTTTAGAATCTTTGCGGGAACCAGACACATGGGCAGCCACACTGTTGTTGGCTGGGCAAGTTGGGCTGCCATTCTGCTCTGCACTTGGATCCTCGCTTTCATCATTGCCGAAGTCATTCCTTTCTTCAGTGACTTGCTGTCGCTCATGAGTTCGCTCTTTGACAGTTTCTTCGGCTTCATCTTCTGGGGTATGGCTTATCTTCGCATGCGCAGAGCAGACTACGGACCAGACTACTGGAAGAACAGGGGATTCAGAGGAACCTTTGGGTTTGTCTTCAACCTGATCCTCATTGCCATCGGATTGCTGTTCCTTAGTGGTGGAACATATGCCTCCGTCCAGAGTATCGTGGACGGGTACAATTCGTCAACTTATGGTACAGCGTTCTCTTGTGCCGATAACGGTCTGTAGAAAAGTCAAAGAAACTTGACAAGGTCGATATGAGAATTGCTCGGACTGGAATGATCTATGTTAATGACAGCCCAAAATACGAGCAGTGGGCGTGAACTATGATTTTTTCTTATACTAAATTGATAGCTACTTTTAATTGATCTTTTCATGTTTTATATCACCGTCCTGAATGACCAGCATTTAAAACGCTCACTATGCTAGGGCTGGTCAACCACAATTAGGCTGATTGACCTATATGATCGGAATTCATGTGATAATGCCAAGAGTGATGACGAGGGGGTGAGCTTCTGCCATGTGTTCTTCTGCAACCCCTCCAACTTGTGTTGTTTTGTGACAACATATCACTTCCTCTCACTTTTCACAGCGCTCGAACTGTAGTGTCATCTCTAAAATACCATGTCTTCGATCTCCGACTACGTTGATCTTGGACAGCCAATGTTTTGGTGTGAGTCAACTAAGCATCGACAATACGGCAAAGTCGATGCCACATAAGAGGAGACACGCTGATTGAGACAACATAGTGTCTGCAGCTAGTATCTGTTTCAACCCTACTTTCTGGAAGTGAGCAAATGACGTCTGGACGGTCGATCTTGAAACAGACTTACTGACAACCCCTAGCTCGGCCGCAAGATCAGGTAAGGTTCATCAGTCGCGAGTCTACAAGCACGACGAAAGAAGACGCAGAAGTTGTGTGATGCAAAACAAGAAGAGAGAAGAGAAGACAAAAATTGACATGTTTTTGCAAAATTTGCAGAGTACCACAACAAGACCATCACCAAGCTGTTTGGCGGCAACTCGCTCTACGGCTGCTATGCCCTCGCCGTGACAATCTTCACCCTTGGAATTGTTCGAGACAGCATGTACGCATCTCTTTTTCTACCGTCTTGATCAAGAAGCAACCACCCATTACGCGCCAAATCCGTCGATCCTCGTCCCACAAAGCACCAAACTCCCCAAAGCGACACACTATCTTCAAAAGAACTCAAACAATGATTATCTGCTGACATGACACAAGCTACGAGCGCGCTCTCCGAAGCCAACCTACGCACCCGCTTCTACTAGGCCCCGTGTCTGAAGCCCTGGCCGTTGGTCTGTTCGTCTCGGGCAATGTGCTCGTTCTGACGTCCATGTACGCTCTCGGCATCACAGGCACCTACCTCGGCGACTACTTCGGCATCCTCATGGACGAAATGGTCACCGGCTTCCCCTTCAACGTCTGCTCGGCACCTATGTACTACGGCTCTACCCTCAGCTTCCTGGGATCGGCATTGTGGTTTGGCAAGCCTGCCGGAGTGATCTTGACAGGACTGGTGTTCTTGGTCTACAAGGTCGCTTTGACGTACGAGGATCCATTCACTGGTGGTATCTACGCCGAGAGGGAGAGGAAGCAGAAGGCTGAGGGCAAGAAGGTGCGTTGATCACCTCGAGGTCAAAAGATGGTGGGCGAGGGATGTTGAGAAAGAGCAAGGTGAGGAAGGAAGAGTGAGGGTTAGAAAGAAGAGACCGGACTCTTGCCAGAACAGACAGAGCTGGTGGAGGGAAGAGATTCAAGATCGAGTTGCTTGATGGCGCGATCAAGCAGAAGAGGGAGAAATGAAGGAGGCTGGATACAATATGTACATGTCATTACAAAAGTTGTGGTTGCAAAAAGCGTGCCTCATCCGAGTCGTATGCCCAAAGAGCGTTCGAGCATTTTGACATGATCATCGAACTTTTCATAGGCGTCTTCCCTCAACCTCATACTCCTCTTATCACGTCGCCTAAGCTCACGCATCAATCTCACTGTGCTTACCTCTTACCTCCTCATCTTGACACTTACAACAGACCGGGTACATCCTGATGCCTAGTACCCCAAACGTACAGCAGATTCCTCACGATCTTGTCTTCAAGGCCTTTGTATTTTGCAGCATTGTCCAAAAACTGTAGCGTCTGTGATATTTGCGGAGGGTCGAATGAAGATGTGGGGTTGCGGAAGGACGAGCGGAGGTGTGATTGCAGTGTGTAGCGGGCGGGTTTTGCGTAGCGGATTGCTTGGAGCGATGTCCGGAGGAGATGGCGGTATGCGTGGATGATTTGTTGCGACATTGATGTCGGCTTGTATTGTGTCGTGATATGGTAGATGAGCAGCTGGTGAGAAATGGGAATGACGCTGCTGAAGGAAAGCTTGTGTTTGGTTTGTTTGTTTGCGAGGATTCAAGGATGCGATAGATATAGCATCTTGGATATTTGGACAGTGTTCACAGTCTTGTTGCTTTCTGAACATGACGGTGACAGAGCTGTTGGGTCATCCTGTAGCAATCGGTCTCGTAGCAATTCTCATCGCAAGTGCTGCAATGGGCCTGTTCTCGTCCAACAAGCATTTCCCCGTCGAGGGTCGTGTGAGTTTGTCGCAACCACTCGGGTTGTTACAGATATGCTGACATGACAACTCATAGACGGTCTTGATTACAGGAGGGTCGAGTGGTATGGGCAAAGCTCTTGCGACCAAGCTGGCTCAACAAGGTGCAAATGTCTGTATTGTCGCAAGAACACAGTCCAAACTGGACCAAGCAATCGAGCACATCAAGGTGCTTTCTCCTACATCTTCGACCCCCATACCCACCTTGACTGATCATCCACGCAGTCACACGCCAAAAGTCCTACCCAGCGATTCCTAGCTATTAGCGCCGACTGCACATCTCCTGAAGAGAACACGCGTATCCTCGCCGACACGACCTCATGGAATAATTCCCAACCACCCGACATTGTCTGGGCAAACGCCGGCTCATCGTCCCCTGGCCTCTTCCTCGACACTCCTCTTGAGACACATCGCTCCCAGATGGACACAAACTACTGGGCTTCCTTCTACCTCGCCCACGCAACACTCAAACTCTGGCTTGCACCGCAGCAGAAGAAAGAGGACATCAAACCAAGACATTTCATCATCACATCCAGCAGTGTCGCTTTCGTGGGTGTCGCAGGCTACACTCCCTACGCTCCTGCCAAAGCTGCTCTCAAGTCTCTGGCCGACTCGTTGCGCATGGAATTGAATCTCTACAATGGCAGTATCAAATCTTCAAGGCCTTCTCCCGCTGCCGCTACCAACATCCATCTGGTCTGTCCTGGCACCATTCTATCTCCTGGCTATGAAGCTGAGAACCTCACAAAACACCCCGTCACCAAGATTCTCGAGTCTGGAGACCCGAAACAGACTGAAGATGAGGTAGCAGACGCTTCTTTGAGGGGACTACAAAGAGGTGATTATGTCATCACAACGCAGTGGCTAGGTCATGCTATGAGAGTATCTGCTCTGGGCGGTTCTCCAAGGAATGGCTGGGGTATTGTCGACGTCCTCTTTGGCTGGATCACTGCCATTGCTTGGTTGTTCATTGCTCCTGATATGGAATCAAAAGTGTGGAATTGGGGTAAAGAGCATGGCTGCGCATAGTGTCTCGATGGAAAAAGGCTTTGATGATCTGTACACGATACCCTTTTATCTTGGAGCTTTGTTTGATCTTCTTCTGGTATATCCCATTGCTCAAGTCAGCTCAAGTCAATCCGTTTCATCCGACGTGTGGTATGCAGCCATACTGTGAGCTACGAAATTGTACACCCGCACTCAAACCAAAGAGGCTCCGACTTGGTGTTGGAACCAGGCTCGACCTTCGTTTCGGCTTTGTATTCGAGAGAGCACTTGGGCTTCTCAAGCTCGTCGTTGTCGTCATGTTTGCTGTCTCGTCGTAGTCGTTCTTATCATCGTCGTCTGCGCCGGGCCATCTCGCTTCTTCTTCTTCGTTGACTTTGGGGGCCTGAAAGATTGGACGATCAGAAAAGAGCTTACTAGGACGAATGATCAAGTCTCACTTGGAAGAAATCCTCGATCGTCTCCCAAACCACAGTTGCTTCGGCTTCTAGTACTCTTTCCTCCTCTACAGTATTCTCGGTAGGTGGATCGTCAGGTGGGCCAAGGGGCAAGGGGCCGTCAAAGTTGCAATCCACACCGGGAACTCCGTCCTCGACTGAAGGCAGGTCCTTGGATTGGAGGCCATAGATGGCTCCTTTAGTCGTCCACCAGGCCGCGTAAGCACATTTAGTTTTCTATTGTTCTTGTGTTCAAAGGCACATGACATTACTCTGAGGCCTCTTCTTTCGCTAGACATCCTCGGTAGGAACTCTCAGCTGTCCGACTGGGGAGTTTATCTTTCGATTGTTGTTGGTCTAAACGGCAAAATTGTCGGTATGTTCGCCTTGGTACTGGGCCATCATGCACACTCTCAACACCTGTGCGTACCTGACCTCAACGGAGCGGACCAGGTTCAGGAGCGGTCATCGAGATGCAGGGCTTCGTCATCACGAGTGTTGTGATTCTTGGTCCTGGATTTCATGCACGAGGGGCTATGAGAGACATCAAAATGGAAGGAGATAATCAGTATTGTCCTGCAGCCTGATGACTCATATTGCAATGAGAGTCTCGTTGTTAAGCTCCTGAGGCCGCAAAGATCGAGAATGAAAGGTTACGACAACGCACAATGGCTCCATCGACGTGTGAAGTTTAGGAGGCAAGAACAGTCTTAGAGAACCTTTCTACAATCGCACTCCGTCCACCAGATATTCACCATGGCTTCGACTACACCGAAGACGCAAGACCGGTCCTTCCAGGCAAGTGGATCCTTTCTGTCTCAACAACCCGCCTCTCGACCAATACATAGTAGAATATGTAATCAAGTCTTCTGATTTCCATACTTTTTCGTCCTCTTGATTGTGGCAATGTGCTCATCCCTTGTGTCTTGCTGTTCCATGGAAGTACTAACCTTCGTTGCCGCGACGAAACCTGTTTGCCGTCGTCTGCCAACCTCGTTCACGTCTTGCTCGTCTTAGTCCTATCGCTGTGGGCACAAAACATCTCAAGACAATAGCACCTCGCGTCAACTGTGCTCGCAGCTCCCGCTTATTAGCATTGCCGAGTCCTGTTACAGCACAACATCCTACGAATCTGGTTCTGCATCCTTCACTTACTGACTCTATCTACTTCGTCACTCTTCCTCAACACTTGTAGTATCTTCTTCCTACACTCGCACATCTCATACGCCAGAATATCATCATGGCTCCACCTATACCAAAGACACCCAAGAAGAGCGGTCCCGCTAGACGAGTGTATGTCACTTGTTTGAACCACAATCGCTTTGAACTGACACACCCAAGGCTCAGCAGTACTGCCTCCTCGCCTACCAGTCCAATCTCTCGTGTGCGCAAGTCACAGAAAGATGCTCCCGAGTAAGCAATGCCCCTCGCTCGTTCACTCTCTTCCCTTCACTAACCAAACACTACAAGCTTGGGCAGCGAAATGGTCTTCGTCCTCCTCGGCGACGGCCCAAAAGCCTCTCGTGAAACCAAACTCTTCCACAGAAACCTTCTCATGTCCGTCTCCGGCTTCTTCGCCGCCGGTCTGACCTCTTTGTTCAGAGAGGCCTCAACCGGTATCTTTGAACTCGAAGAAGAAGACTCGGCCACTTTCTCCGTGTTTGAGCAATGGGTTTACAGAAATCGGTTGTTCATCAAGAAACCCATCACTTCCTCTCCTGATATTTTCTCAGACACCGAAGACGATCAGCAAGAGTGGGAGTGTTTGCCTCGTCTCTACACTCTGGGCGAACGCCCGGATGCGCCGAGATTCAAGGATGCGGTTGTCTCTGCTATCATCGAGAAAGTCAATGAGAGTAAAGTTGTTCCTGACAACTGGGCTGCGTACGTGTATCAGAACACTGTCTCAGCTTGTGCGTTGCGCCGTTTGATCGTCGACTTTCATGTCTTTGCCCATCAGTTCAAGTTGTTGAAGAAGGGAGCTTGTCCTGATGCTGAAGAGCCGGAGATGCAATTTGTGCAGGATGCGATTGCAAGAATGGCTGATGCTGGACAAAGGGTCTTTGCTGTCGATGCTGATGCTGGGATGCCTTGGAGTGATGCTTGTGCTTATCATGAGCATGGTGAGGGCGCTTGTCATTTGGCCGAGGATGATGAGGGGGCTGCCCCTTCTCCCAGTCCCACCCCACTCAGACGCAGTGTTAGGTCTGCACCTGCCCCAGATGCGGTGGAATCGGGCAGCAGGTACATTGCAGGATAGAACCACGACTCTGGCTCAGAAGACATGAGATACGAGAACACGATGAGGAGGATGAGCAAGGGAACGAGACATGACGGAAAAGAAGCCAACAGGGCGTTTGTGTTCTACACCAGAGAGTTTAAGGAGCATTGTGAGAGTACAAGAATAGCAAGCACACTTACAATTTGAAAGCAAGGCCGAACCATGACTACGCCTTCCTCTCTCCAACTGTGACGCTACTCCCAGCCTTCCTTTCCCTCCTTTCTTCGTTCTTCAATCTTTTTCTCTCCTTCCTCTCGATCTCAGCCAACTCCTTCTCTTTGTCGATAATAGCAACCATCTTCTCAGCCATATCCTTATTTTTGAGCCCCTCAGCGTCAATAGCATCGAGAGTGTAGCGGTAACATTCATATACCTCTCTGGACCATAGAGGACTCCTTCCTGTTTCACTCCCACCTTCATCCTGGACACCCTGTGCCAACAATATACGATCCCACTCGTCCTCACCCTTTGCAATCTCCAGATGGGCCTCCAACGCCACCTTGCGATCAAGCCGCTTCTGACGGTCAACGATGCGGGATTTGAGATAGTGGGACAGAGCGGCGGGTTGGGGTTTTGTGAAGCGGAGGATGGGGACTTTATTGGCAGAGACCAGCACAGGGATGCGGCGACGGGATGGCAGAGAGAAGGCTGGACGAGGTCGGAGTGCTAGTGCTGTTCCTGGTTGGGCGGCTGGTTTTGCTTCCGGTGTTGGGGTTGATTTGGGTGGAGCAGTGGTGGCAGTGGTCCTGAGTGCGGCGGGTATGCGTGCCTGGAGGCTTTTGAGGTGCGAAATACTGGACTCATTCCCAGCGATGGCGGAGTCTAGATAGTCCAATGCCTGTTCTCATCGTGGCGTTAGAATCGATGACTTCCAGCAGAGATAAAGGATGAGAGCAAGACACACCTCGTAGCCACCAGCAAAGCCAGTTTGCAAGACGTGTCGACTCGTCACATGGCGATTCTTTGCGAAGCTGTTCCTGACAGCGGCTTGTAGAGTGGAAGCTTCAAGAGGTGGTGGTGCAGCTCGACATTTGTTCAAGAGGGCGCGGTATAGGGCGATTGCTGTGCAAGGCTCATGTCAATGTCTTATGCCGAATGACGGGAAGGCACCAACGTACCCGTCACACGATGCGCGCCGGACTTGTGGGGCGCGAGAAATGCTGGCATAACATTCTATCGTTCTGCATGTGAAAAGGCACGAGCGACCAAGAGTAGCATGACGTCTGGACGGGGGCAGATTTGCATCCTCCAAGCCCTCCAAGCCTCACACGCCAGTGCTGCCGAACCGAGACACCTTCTACGTTTTCCATGTTTCATCTATCCTTGCACGTGCCTTGGTACCGACTGAGACACTCGAACTCTTGTCACCATATGGAACAGACTGAGCACGCAGTCGCGTCGACTCTGACATCGAGACAGGATACAGATCGAGTCAACATTCTCGAGCTAAAATACATATTGTACAAAGGAGATAACGGAAGAAGCTGCAACCAGAACCAGAAAGACGAAACTCCAACATATCAAGTGTGTATCAACCTTCCACCAAACTCTTGCGCCCGCTGGAAATGCTTCAAATCCTTCCCATAGCCATTTGCTCCCATCAAATACAAATGAAAGCCCCAGTGTCCGCTTCTTGATCAGCCAAAGACCAGAGCATTGAGGATGTGTCCTTCCTTCCAGCTCGTCTGGCTCAAGACCTTGTTTTCCTCGAGTATCTTGCCCATGTACGCAAACTTGATCTTTTGCTCGATTCCAGCCTTCTCTTGCACCTTCTTGACAAGCACAGACACCTTTTGGTTTGTGCCCATCTCGACCACTACGTCAGTGCCGCGGTCGCTGAGTCTTGCTCTGACTGACACCATGTCACCAATCTTCTCCTCCATGGCAACGCCCTTTTCGGCGTCGATCTCGTCTTCCGATTCTTCGTTGATGTCCTTGCCTTCGATCTGAGGCTCTGCAACGAGATCCTCTGGGTCAGACACTACCCAGCCAGGCATCTCGTACAGCAAGCCCTTGTCATCATAAACACCTCCTTTCTTCTGTCCACCTCTTCTTCTTTCGACACAGACTTTGCCGGTTGGGCAGGTAGCACCACTAGCATCGAGAATGGTTTGCGCCGCCTTCAAGTCACCAGATCGAAGGAGTTCCGAAACTTGCTTCATGGCCGCCCACATTTCGGGTCGTCCGCTGACTCTGGTTTCGAAGAAGGCTTCGCGCTGCCTTGCGAGTTCCGATGGTGTCCATGGCGTTAGTGCGAGTTGAGGAGGCGAGTGCTTGACAGTGGGTGCAGCGCGCAGAGGCTGGTTGGGTCGGTCGATCAGTTCGGTGGGAGTGTTGGCCGAACTCGTGCGTGAGGGTGCACCGCGAGCAGTAGTAGACGAGGGATCCAGAGTCGCATGACGGGCAGCGCCCTCGTTGCCATCCGTGGCCGCAGCCCGGGATTCGCGAGACAAGCCACAGCCCTTCGCAACAATCAGCACTCTTGTCGCCCGCAGCTAAGAGGAGCAGGGGCGCATACCATTGTGTTTCTCACAATCTCATAGTTTGTCCAAACAGACTTGCCAAGGTAGTACTTTGACTCTTCTGAGCAAAGACAGGGTCAGAACTAAAGTCGATGATTGTCGTTATGGATGTGGTCGAAAAATGTTGTCGCGCCGTTGTGCTTGTGAGATTAAATCGCTGAGAACTGGAGGGGTTCAGAGGAAATGGGCGTTGACGGTCGGCGGTGGAAATGGCGCTGAAAGGAAAAAGAAGGTGACGGCAGATGTGAATAAGAAGGATCCCAAGGGAAAGGTAAAAGTCACGGATGTCCGAACGAAGGCAAGGCCAAGTTCAAGATGTCTTGGGCCGGCGACTAAATACTTTGGTAGAGATTTAATCTTTAAAGGGGCGGCGCCGAACAAGAGTCGAGGCTATCGAGCACACACTGACGACTGTCGGCAGAGAATCGAAGATGGCCCTCTGCAGACGGCGTGCAACACTACAGAAACAAGACACAACAGTCCAAGAAACCGGCGGGAACCTCGTCCGGCTCTCGTCCTAAAATTGGCAAATGGACAACGCGGATACAGGAAAGTCGTCGTCATGAATCATGGCCGACCAATGACTTCAGAAGTGAGCCGTGGGCCGCCCGTTTCCGAAGTCTGTTCTGTCAGCCTTGTCCGAGGAACGTCGACTGTTTCAGCTGCTCGACCTCATCCTGTCTGTTTTCCTCTGCAAACACTCGAGACGATACCACAACACATTGCAGGCCTCTCTTGCAGACTCCGCAATACCGCCATAATGACCATCCTTTCTACTCAAATCACATCCACCACGACCAGAGTCTCGGGTTCGCATTCACGTAATCACCACGCCACTTTTGGGTCTTCGCTCATGGGAGTTCAGCTGAACATGAGACATTCTCGGCACCTAAACATGACAAAAGACGGAACGAGAACTTGAGTGTGGAAAAAAGACAAACTTTCTATGGATTGATTATTAGTTGCAGAGCGAGCATAGATATGCCCGAGTACTTTCCCTCTTCCTCCCATTTTCGTTATCAAGTGAAGTGGACAGGGTATCACGGGTATTCGCGATCAACAAAGCAGAACCAATAAATGAACAAACTTGCAGGAAACCAAACATTGACAAAGCAGAAAAGACAAAACAAAAACCAATGCAGTAATCGTGCCCGACACCGAACACCGCCTTTCTCGTCGAACGAAATCGACATTTCGAAAAGGGGTCAGCATGACGAGCACGACTGGGTATTAAGCAATGAGAGCGCTTCGTGGCCAGGGAAATCCAACGCTTCGCGATATCTCATGTCTGAAACAAAACAAGCAGAATGAGAGGGGGTATCTGTATGTCAAAAAGAAATAACACATCAAACCAGTTGCAGTGACCGACGCACTCGCAACGGCGAAGACGGGTCTTCAGCGTAATCGCTGGCCCACCAAATGGTCCTTCGAGGCATGCTACGCAGCGGCGGACACGGTGGTGTTGGCGGGAGTGTGTTGGGTCTCGCTGACGGGAAGGGCAGCATCGACGGCAGACTCCTCAACTTTGGGCTCAGCGACGGCAGAGCTGTCGACGACGGTGGGCTCGGTGACAGCCTCGGTGGCGGGAATGGCAGGAACGGGCTCAGTAGGGGCGACGTTCTCCTTCTTGACGGGACGAGCAGCCTGAGACTTTGTGCGGAAGAGGCCAGTGACCTTGCCGAGCATCGACTTGTCCTCTTGAGGGCTCTCAGCATCAGTCTTCTCCTTCTTGGCACCACCGAAGCCACCGAAGTAGGACTTGCGGCGGCTCTCCTTGGGGGTGGCAGCCTTGGGAGTCTCGATCTTGGTCTCGGTAGTGGGAACAATGGGCTCCTCGACAGACTTCTCACCAACGACCTCGGTAGTGGCGGCAGGAGCATCGACAACGGGAGCGGCGACGACCTCATCATCCTTGGGAGGGACGGCAGGAGCGTCAGTGGTGGTGCCAGGAGCAGGGCTCTTGGATCTAGCCTTCTTCACCAAGCTGTCGAAGAAGCTCTGCTTGCGCTCAGCCTCGGGTCTGGCGAGAGGAGTCTCGACCTTGGTGGCCTCAAGCTCGGCCTCCTTGGGGGCCTCGGTGACGGGCTCAGCAACAACAGGAGTGGTCTCGACAGCGGAGGGGTCGAGGTTGGAGTTTTCAGTAGTGGGCTCGGGGAGCACGGGAGGCTCGGCAGAGACAACGGTCTCCTTAGGAGGGACGACGGGAGCGACCTCGCTCTCCTTCTTCTCGCTGGTAGGGCTGCGGACCTTGTCGAAGAAAGCACCGAACAGACTGCTACGCTTGTTGGTCTTGGGTCTCTCCTCGGTCTTCTTCTTCTCCTCGATAGGCTTGGATGAGACGCTGTTGACAACGGGCTTCTCCTCAGCAGCGACAGCGGCAGCCTCGACAAGGGCAGCAGAGTCGGCGACGGGAACCTCCTCGACGTTGGCAGGGACCTCGTGGGCAGGCTCAACGATGGACTCGACGGGCTTCTCCTCGGCAACCTTGAGCTCCTCGACGGGTGCGTCAATGACACGGGCAGCTACAATAATCAGTATTATGAACGGATCATGTGAGCACAAACGACTTACCAATGGCCTCGGCCTCGAGAGGCGCAACAGTCTCGGCAACAATAGGCTCCTCGACAGCCTCGGTGGCGGGCAGACCAGCCTCGATGGCCTTCTCTTCAGCCTTCTCCTCCTTCTTCTCCTCCTTCTCAGCATCGTGCTCGGCCTTCTTGCCCATGATGCCACCGAAGAGGCTGTGACGCTTACCGTTGCGAGAAGCAGAGCGGCTCTTCTTGGCCTTCTTTGCGGCGGCCTCGGCATCGGACGAAGACGAGCTCGAGGTGGATGTGGCACGAGGTCTGGAAGCACCACGGGATCTGGAGGCGTCCATGCTCTTGCGACCAGCACCGGTGTGGGGAGTGTGAGACTTGACAAGGCCGGCGAGGGTCTCCTTGTAGGACTCGCTGGAAGTGACGGTGTCCTTGTTGGCCTTGGCCTCAGTCATGGCCTTCTCGATGGCGACGAACCAGGCATCGCGCTCGGCATCGCTGGTGGCCTTGAAGGCGTGCTTGTGGTGGTGAATCTTGAAGGTGAACTCGTGGCCAGTAGCCTTCTCGAGGTCAGTTGCCTCAGACAGGTTCAAAACACCCTGGGGGTGCTTCTTCTCGTCGGCGTGCTTGACAAAGTAGAGAAGGCCCTTGCCGGTGTGGCTTGACCAGGCAGCGGTAGCATTGCCAGTCTCGGGCTTCTCACCACGGAGGTAGGTGCTAAGATTGTCGACTGAGACGGGCTCCTCGCCCAACCAGAAGCTTCTCTTGGAGAACTTCAAGCTCCTGCTCTATGGTTAGTGTGTGATGTTTGACGATGTTTGCTGACATGTGCTTACTTGATCAGGCCAGGGGCCTTGTAGCCAAGGATGCCGGACTCGATGGCCTTCGATTCCTCGGTGACGGTGGTGGTGGCAGGGGTCTCCTCTGCGGCGATAGCAGCAGCCTCGACTGCAGGGGCAGACTCGGCGACTGGGACTTCCTCAACAGCAGCAGGTGCCTCAGTTGCGACGTGCTCGGTGGCAATGGGCTCTGATGCAGCTGTCACAGGAGTCTCGTCGACGATGGGCTTTGCGGTCTCCTCAACGGGGTCGACAATGGTCTCTTCGGGCTTGGTGACAACAGGCTCGGCAACGACAGGAGCTTCTGCCGGAGCGGCAGTGGTGTTGTGGACGTCAGACATTATGGATGGTGAAGAGAAGGGTATGAAGTCGTAAAGCTGGCAGGAGCGAAACAGAAGAATGTCAGCTTTGAAATTCCTGGGTGGTGTGGTGTGATGGCCAAGATCACGCGGACACGGACAATCGCTGGCAGGGAAGTTGTTGATACACACCTTGTATTAATTAGATGTAGAGCTGACAAGAAGTTAACTTATCAGGGGTCTCCGGCTCGAGCTAGCGCTGGTCTGCAGCGATAAGCAATGAAGCTTTGTTTGGAGGGGAAAGGAAGAGGCTGAGAAGTGGCACAAGAGTAGAGAATGAAGAGAAAAGATGGTCTAAACAGCAGGTGCAGTAGAAGAAAAAGGATGGCCGCATGTGATTGCAACGAGATTACCTCCTTCCAAGGGGTTGCATCCCGGGTCAAAGCTTCCTAGACTCTGCTGCGACAGGCGAAATTTGCCAGGCCTTGAGCAAGAGGCGGCCAAAAAAAACATCTGCGAATTCGACAAGACGTGCCTGTGATTTGCTTTGAATTTGGTCTATCCCGAATAGATTGACTCGCGCGGCGCCCGTTTCAGCTTCTTGCTAACCGCTCGGCCGCATCCTCGACCAGGCACAGAATCAACGGCCTCGCTGCCAGCATGCTGCAAATAGACTGTGTGTTTGTGCCCTCCGTCTACAGCTGCCGACTGTCGCAACACAGAGCCCAGCCATCCCCCCTGCTTCTCAAGTGCACATGATGCCTGCTCCCAGCCCTCGAGCAGCATCAGATGCGCAATCCCAGTCCCAATCCCTCCATGTGCAGACACGCGAAGACTGGTCTCGTGTCACTTCGTCTCGTGACAGGGCCGAGTCAGATTCGCATACCGCCATTCGACTTCTTGACTGGCTCGGCCGATCATCTCTGTACTTCCACTCTCCGTTTGACAGGGCGTTAACGCCTTGCCGCAGAATCTCAAACAATAAACACATCACTATTTTTTCTTCCTACCGCCGTACTTTCTGCCCTGCAGCAGCGGCTCCAACCTGTGAAACGCCGTCTTTAGCGGACAGTTGCGGCGCTTTCCATAACCTCCCTGCGACCGCACTTCTCTTCCATCGCGTCCTTGAGCGCTGCAAGACTGCCGCTCGGTGTTCTGTTTGTTGCTTGATCCAAACAGAAACACGTCATTTGGAGTTCATTTCCCTTGATGGCAGATCTTCAGCTTTCGGTTTCCCTCCCGCACACCAAAGCTCGAGATGCCCCACTTGGTGTCCGCAAGGTGGTGTTACCCGCACGCAGGGTTCGGCCGCAGGGTCGAGAAACCGAACATCCCAACCTCCAGAAGCCAAGCCTCCTGGCTTGAGATGCTTAATTTACCACCAACTTCTCCAGCGGCGCATTCATGGCTCTACTCGACAGCCCCGGCAGTTTGAGCAGGCCTTAGGTGGCTAGGTCAGAGAAGTCTTGTGGAAGAAAAACAGCGGTGACCGTACAGTCAGAAGGTGAAGAAACGTCCCTGCTCGTAACCTTCTAGCCTACCAGACTTTTGGCAACATCACAACACACCAATACACCCCTTCTCACCGACTATCGCGAGTTGCTCCTACTTCCTCCGTTCAAAGTCTCGGCGGCGATCGAGATGGAAAAGAAGTGATCCCTCTACCAAATTTCAGAAAAACTCGTAGACTCGGTGGCTTGAGACACAATTACGGCAAAGAAAAGCCTGGCTGCACACTATCAACCCCAGCAAGAGAGCTAAATTTACCTAACCCATCGACCTCAACGACTATCAAAACTTCCACGACAGATCAGGGCTGGGGTTGTTTTTACTGACCTCCATGTTTAGTCACAGTCGACCACCGTCCGTCCAATGATCGTTCGCACGACAAGAGAGCCACCGATCTGCATACGTGTCTGCCATGTCCAATGTAACCGTGTTTGAAACATGACACTGCATCGTTGTTGACCGTTCGTGAACCTCTTCCAAGGGTGGATGATTGGGCCGACCGATATTTTTATTGAGTCGCACATAGCCGACAACGGCATTTCTGTACTTCCCTCTGCACGTTTGATGCCCTCCTCACTGTACGACAACTTCATGATGCTTTGAGAGGTGTTGTTCCAATGCATTCAAAGTGGATGCAAATCTAGGATGGTTTATACAGCTGTCGACCGCCTGACCCTGACCTAAATGTCGAGCCATTTCGTAACTGGATTACTACTCCGTGCTATAGAGCATATAAAACGTCTGGCATAGGCAATGTCTTGAGCATTCGATATGGCGGTCTACGGGCTGTCATTAGAAAAGCTCGGTTTCTGCGACGAAGAAACTACTCATCCATCAACTCTCCCGTGCGAAGAATCTTGTACGACTTGATTCCCTCAGGCTTCTTGAACCAAGTATGTTTATGCGCGGCAAAGCTCTCCATCTCAGGCGCTGGAATCATCGGCATCATACCCATCTTGACGATTGCCTTGCCAGGCAACATGTCAACCTTTGACATGACAGGACTGGTAACAAAGTCAGCAACAATTCCCATTAAAACGCAATTTACGGAGACAAACGCACTTTCCATCCACAGCGCAAAAGTATCGATGTACTGGGTTGCCGCTATTGGTAGCTTTGTCCTCATAGACCTTTAGTGTGCCATCTCTGTCTTTAATGTCCACTTTTTCCTCTTCCATGATCAAGTTTGCAGATACCACCGAGCCGGATACTTTTCGACAGTTTGCGCAGTGGCAGAGGTGACCGCGTGGTTTTGTAAAGAGCTCGTTGTCGTGGATAGTCACGGTGATGCTGCCACAGAGACAGGAGCCGGTTAGAGAGTCCTTGAAGGAAGAAAGATCGTGTCGCTTTGGGTCGCCTGTGAGATGTGACATTTTGAATGAGGAACAGTGAAAGAGAATCACGAGACGTGGTATATCAATGAGAGCTCAGGGAGAAGACAGATGATGGTGTGTGTCTTTGAGGTGATGTTATACTCGAAGTATAATAAGCTCTGGATTCCGTATCCCCGCCATGATTGCCGCGGCCCCCGCATGTATGACAGGGTATTGGTAAGCTGCACAAGATGGCCGCGATGAGGACCATCTAACATCAATTCTTCGAATATCATTCATACAGTGCTGTAATTGGATTGTTTGTACATCAGACAAAAGAAAAAAGATAGAAGGGAAGGAACGCCACGCTCGCGTAACTTCAAGATGAAAGAACAAAGACATCAAGAATGCAAAGGTCGCCCTGCCTCGATCTACCTTCAACTCCAAACGATATACGCATACTGACAATACACCTTGATCTCCTTTCCTCCTCCTCCTTACTGGGTCAAACACCCACCGTGACATGCTATTAGATACAAAAGAAGGAACAGTCCAGGGATATAATATCGTCAGCTCAAAGGCACGAATGTGCGATCAACTGGCCGTGATAAGAACATATCTGCAAAAGAAAGCGTCAGTAATCAGAAATTCTGAACGGTGCCAGCGTGGGTTAGACTTACGAAGTGATGGCATTCATCCTCTCGGCACTCAACTTCATGCCAACCTTCAACATCTCCTGAGCTACCGCTGGCTCCTTGTCTTGCATCCTCTCCCAAGCCTCCAGCGTCAAGAGCCACGCCACGCAATCCATCTCTGCCATAACGGTACTAGTGCGTGCCGTCTCGGAGAAGAAAGGTAGCTCACCACAAGTCGTGCCGGAGACAATGCTTTCGTGATAGCTTCCCTGGTCGAGATCATACTCTGCCCGTAGGATGCCCGACTGAAGAAGGTAGAAGCCATCGGGTTTGTCACCACGTGAGTAGAGGATTTTACCAGCGGGGTAGGTGCGAGGTTCGAAGTAAGACACGGCGCGGAACCAGAAGTCTTCGTTGCGTGCCGTAAGGCCTTGGAACGATTGCAAGATTAGTGGCAGCGGTTGCTTAAAGTGCTTCCAGCGGTTGCTATCACCGTTGGGTCCACGGTTGGATTCTAGAGTCGTCGTGGCAGCTTGGTGCAGGAAATTTCGTCTAGGTGATCCTACGCTCATATCTGCCGATGCAGGTGTTTGGACAGCTAAAGTTGAAGGGATGTCAATGTTCTCGGCGGAGGCTTCCTTTTGCTGATTCAGGGCTTCAATGCGTTGTTTGTCGGACAGAATGACCAACATCTCATTCTCGCAGGCTTCGAGCGCACCGTTCAGATCTTCAAAGACCTTCGGAGGTGGGATCGTGGAGTCCTCAACAGGATCTTCGAACAGACCGACCATCTGGAGACTCCTGCCAATCTCGCCTTCAAGACTTACTCCCGCCAGAGCTAATGTTACATCGCGGCGGTGTAGGATTCGGTTCATTCGGTTGAATGCTTCTGCCGCCGAGAAATCGATACCGGCAACGTGAGAAAAGTCCAGAATGAGGTAGCGGATGGGTTCTGCGGCAAAAGCTTCTGCTTCTATCAGAGCTCTGACCTTCTTCTCGACCTTGACAATACTGCCAAAGAAGAGATAACCGCCCAGCTTGACCACGCGGATTTGAGGACCAACTTTGTGGAGGTATTCACGTTGACGGGGATGACGGCGTACAGTTGACTCTGCCACAGCACCAGAGAACTCGGCACGAATAACAGTCTTGCGTGAAGTCTGAACAACATAGACCAGACAAGCAAGACCAATGCCAACGGCGATGCCGACGACGAAATCATAAGCACCCATTACCAACGAGATGATGACAATGGTAGCATACTCCAGACGGTGCAATCTTCCGTAGGTAGCCCAAATGGCTTCTTGCGCAAGGTCGATGCCAAGCATGTAGATCAAGGTGCCGACAACCATGACAGGCACATAGCCGATGACAACGGGACCAGCAACGAGGAGACCAAAAGTAGCTAGAGTCAACATGTAACCAGCAAGACGACTATTGCCTCCAGTCTCGATGAAGAGCACACTGTTGACGAAGGCCAGGTAGTTTTGGATGCTACCAACGCAACCAGACAGAGTGTTCGAGATGCCGTGCATGATCAATTCCCTATTGACGCTGACATTGTCCTCTTGCACGACTATGGCCAGGTTGGGGACGTTGATAGGAACGTGCAAGATGCCGAAGAAGGTGAGGGCGAATTGAGTAGGCACAGTTATCCAGATGGCATTCCAATCGACGAGATGGAACTTGTAATGGCTGTAGAAGTTATAGAATGGCAAACCAGCTTGGGGGGCGTCAAAGACCCAGCCTTTGCGACGTAGCTTATCCATACCAAGGTCGGGGACTGCAGCGACGACAATGTAGAAGATGGCGGTGATGGCAATATAGTATGCAGGGACAAGCCATGGGCGATCGTAGTAATGTTTGACGGTCAACAAGAGAATCGCCAGGAAAAGAGGAGGTAGCCAGAGCACAATGGTGTCTGCTTGGAAGAGCTTGTGAAGAACAGCAGAAGTGAATTCGAGGTTGCCATCCAATCGTGCCGAGACTTCGATGCCAGTGACGAACAAGAAGATACCCACACCTCCAATACAACCAGTAAGAATGCTGTGAGGGAAGAAGTTGACAAGCGTACCCAGTTTGGCAGCACCTAGACCGAGGAAGACAAGACCAGTGAGAATAGAACTCATAGCATAAGAAGTGATGACAGTGGCTCTCAAAGCATCGGGGTTGCTGGTGCCCATGTGGGCCATGATCATGTAGGTCATCTTGTGGAAGAAAGGCACAACCTCGATCATCTCGGAGCCAACACCTCCGCTGAAGATGCTTCCGCTGGAGTAGGTTAATTGAGCAGTGATGCAACTCACGTAGAACATTGAAACACCATCAGCACCCATGCTGGAAAAGACTTCCTCGCCGAGAGGGAAAAGAATGATTCCGTAGGACAGAGCATCCAGGAGGTTCAAAAGGACACCGAGGAAGACAGAGGGCATGACCAGGGCGGGCTTGACAACGACTGTCCTGAAGACTTGTTGCATGTCCCACTCCTTAGGATTGGTTGCAACGCGGTAACCATCAGCGGCGACTTTTCGCATAGAGGGATAGGCGTGTTGCAGCTTCTGCCACGACTTGACTCGGGGTAGTCGTTGGCTCTCAATGTCAGGCTCATCCTCGTCGTCGTCTTGAGTGCCGTCCAGGGTCTTGTAGGCCGATGCTCGTCTTGACGACCGCCTGCCGAAGAGGGGAGTCTCTTCATTGGCGTCCTCTTGGCCCGCTTCACTGACAACCAGGCTCGGCACATCGCTGTAAGGACGTGGACGCGGGCGTAACTGGCTATCGTTCTGCTGCCACAGCATATTGGGCAGGTTGGATGTTGAAACTTCGGGCGAGACGGGCTCGGACTGCTCCTGGATGACCTCTGGCCGTGTTTGTCCCTTCTGAAGCCTTTCGTCATCGCCCAAAGACCTTTCTGAATCGACGCTCTTCCTGTGGTGGGCCAGTTCAAGCGACTGTCTGGGAGACGAAGCCGAGTCGAAGCTTCTACGATGGGCGGTCGAGTCCTGCGATTGGCGGTTCGGAGGTTGAGCATCCGAGTCGCCTAGAAATGAGGACGAGAGTTCGGCCGTCTGCTCGCGCACGCCGGACGAAGAATAGTGGAGTGGTTCTGGTGGTTGGCGCATTAGTTGGGGCTCGTAGCAGGGATTGGCATGGACTGGATCGTACCCTGGAAGCCGTGAGCAGCATGGTGGATGTAGGACCTGCTGGGAGTCTTGTACGAGGACGGCAGAGCCGAGATGGAAGTGATTGAGCGAGCTCTTGCTCTGTGAGTGGACGAGCGCGGACGGCTATCTTGAGCCTCCGAGTCGTCATCCTGGTGCTGCAGCTCGTCATTGGCAAAGGGCAGCCGCTGCTGGTGAGACGACGCATCGGATGGCGTGCGGCCACGCTTGAACAGTCGCGACATGGTGCGACCAAAAGTCGGCGAGTTGGCAATGCTGGCTGGTTTGGCGGATGCTGCGGCTAGTAGAGGGATTGGCCCCGGCAAGAGCAAAGAGACGTGGGCTGACTAGACAACAGGAGGTACGCTGACCCAGAGAGCCAATTGCTGCTATTTCAAGTCTGCATCAGGTTGAGGCCAGTGGGGAGTGCGAAAAAGCAGACACTATACTAGTATCAACAGTGACAGGATTCAATTAGTTGCGAGATAACAGCTGCTGCACGCCGCATCCACCCGCGAACACACGTCCTCCAAAAAAACGTCTGGCTGGCCTCGCGTCGAAATCCCTGCTCCACTTTTGCCAAAACTAAAAACTACCTAGACCTCAATGAACCATCCCTGCCAAGTTGCTCCGTACTCTTCTCTGCAATCACAAGACATCGCCTCTTCTCGTCCAGCCTCTGTCGTGTCCATATGTCGACCATCTCTTATTCTCAATCAAGAGATATGGCCCCGCAGAACAGTTTCCACTTGGCAGCCATGTTCAGATCGACGTCATCTCTGGCGTTTTTGTCGTGACGGCGATCCGCGAACCACCACATCAAAGTGGTCGCGAACCTCCCCCACAGTCCTGATTCGTGCCAGCCGGCCATCCGACCCGCCAACTTCGCGCGTGGGTCGACCTTGACAATGACATGGCCGGCACTGACTTGTCTGCACATATCTTCTTGTGCAGTATGGCCACACCGTTCGCCTTCTTCGCTGTCCTCGGTCCCGTCATCTTTGCTGACCAGACTCCTCTCGAGTCGAAGAAGGCTGCGACAAGCCATGTATTGGTGGTACGGTCTTGGATGCTGGCTTGCTGAAAATTATTCAACAGCCTCGAGACTCAGCTGAGTTTCTGCAAATAGCCTTGCTGGATCAAACGCTCGACGTCTCCCTGACGGACATAGAATTGACTGTTCTTGGTGAGGTTGATGGCCCTGGTGATATGTGTGAGTAGAGTGTACTCGAGCAATTCCGACCAACTTACCCGTATTCTGTTTGGATTTCGCCAGCATCTTTCAAGACGCGAACATCAATGAAGAGATCGGTAGGTGGATCCAGGCTCCCGGTCAAATCAATGTCGGTCCATTGACCCTTGTAAGCGGCCAGGAGATCGCTGTACAGACGGACGTATTCCTCTTCTTCGGGACTGAGGCTGCTCTTGCTGTCTTCGGCATTCATGGCTTGGGGTTCGGCAGACGTCTGATCGTTTCCGAGGATATCAATGCCTTTCCAGCACATGTCTTCTAGCTTGTCGGTGCGCACACGGTGGTAGGCCAGGAGACAACGTTTGTTGCGACGCATGCTCAGGTGGTTGACAAGGAGAGCACATGCTGTAGCGGGGTCTTGGGAGGGGTTGAAAGAAGAACCAAAGGGCTCGAGCAGAGAGTTGACTTCTCGGTTGAGTTCGCGAACTTCACGTACTACGGTGCGGACGAGCTCGGTCTGGTAGGCTGGCAGCTGGGGGAGTGCCTGGGTTCGCTTTGCATGTTGCACCTAGACTCGAACGTCAGTCGATTGGGACCCAAAAGGGCATGGACAAAGTGTACCAATTTGTTGCCGACATCTCCATACATTGTTGTGGTGAGAGAGTGGATTTGTCTGATCGGGCAGTCCAAGAAGACGCGACGGATTCGCGCTGTGACGGGTGACGGGCGCCTCCGTCAGCCACTTCCCGAGTCGTCGGCGCGTCGCTCTTTCTCCAGCTCGAGTCCACTCATCAACATTCTTTGCCTCTCTCAATCACCATCAAAGACACACGGAACGCTGGATCGGTCAACGTGACTTTAATTGACGCTATCTCTCATCCAAATACAGACTTCATTATGCCCCTGCGCCGCATATCCAATTCTCCTCCTATATCAACCCAAGAACTCCATCCATGCAAGACCGTGGGGTCATGCTTCTATTGCTCGAGGAACTGCTGATATGGTGAATTGTCTAGCATCCCTCCCAATTGTGGATCCACAAGAAACTCTTCCTCTGCTGTTCCCTCAGTAGCCACCTGTCCACCACCCATCCCAAATCCGCCGTTCAAGGCATCCTGATAGTTTGCTGTCTCGAGTCCGGAGAGCTCGTGTCCGAGATTGTACGATGTGTGGTCGGGATGTAGCAGCAGCTCATCGTGGCCCATGAAGTTGCCGCCGTGCTGAGGTGCTTGGTATGACGAAACAGGTGTCGCTCCCCTGGACTGCAACAACTCATGGTGCTGTCCGCCGGGTAATGACACCAACGCTCCACTGGATCCAATCGATCCTGGCGTGCCGTTCAGAACCATACGATTGTCGTGCATCTGTTGTCCTCCGCTTCCTTGCTGGTAGATTGCGTACTGGCCATGACCGTTTGACACTGCATAAGAATACGGTTGGTTGTAGTACATCTGTGCTTGACTGGCAGCATATGGCTGGTATGACGCAGTGCTTCTTCCGCCATCCGTAAATTGCTGATACTTGACATCTCCGTGCGAGTAGTTGGCTGCATATGGATCCGTCATTCTTGGAGGCTGCTTTGCTTGTCTGCTCTGCCGTCCTGGACGATACTCGCCATCGGGCTCGCCTTCGGAACTGTACACGCTCTCGGGATAGTCCAGGATACGCTTCGGAAACTTCGCATTCCTCTTGGGTGCAGCCTTTGCGGGTGCAAACTTGTACTCTGGGAATGCTCGCTGGTGGTTCTCTCTTTCAATCGTCGCCAACCGGTCGTAGTAGTCCTTGATTTCATTCGGCTCTAGCTTTTTCCAGCTTTGACCAGTCACTTTCGACACAATCTGGTGGTTGTTCTGATCACACCATTTCTTAGTGCGCTCGGCGTAAGCGGATCGGTATAGCATGAACCTGTTCATCGGCCTTGCGATCTTGTTGGCTTTGGTCACCTCGGCACGCCTGTCTTCCACCGATCTGTTGACCCAGGCCTCCATGTCTCTCAAAGGTGTTTCCGAGTCTTTGGTCAAGACGCTCAATGGTGCTTGGAGTATGACGTCTGGTTCAGGTGCCTTCTTGGCTCTGTTCTTTCTCACCCCGGCGATTTGAGATATGCTGGTTGTGGGCGTAGACCGTGAGGAACTCATTGGCGAGTCCATAGGCTTGGTCACTCGCCCGCTTCGCGTCTTTCTGCTATCATCACTTCCAGTTGTGGGACGAGAGGCTGGAGCGCTAAGGCCGACATTCTGATAATCGTAGCTGTTGTCGTCGTACGGGCCCAGATTGCTGCCGTCTGGCCAGCCTGTGTTGTCCTTGTCATGGTCAGTGTGTCCTTGCAAATGCCCGAAAGGATACTCACGAATGCAAAATTCTCATAGGCCTGTCCCTCGTTGTAGCTTTCAATGTGGGACAGCTCATGTTGGTTGTCTAAAGACGAGCCATAATGGCCTGACTGAGTGAATCGGTTGGATGACATTGCGATTTGCACTATGGCTCTCGGATTGAAGCAGGACGTGCTGTTGCTTTTGCTGTTTCAGACGTTTGCTCGGCCTTTTGGATGCACCTGATATCGGCTTTGTCCAGTCTGTTGAAACGACTATGTTGTGACAAGGGATAAAGCAAATGGCAGCAGAGAGATGGTGTCGCCTCTGAGAGTTTCTGGATTTGATCTTGATCGGCTACAGGCTAAGTCACCAGCCTCGTACCAAGCGGTCTCGGATAAAGGTCGAAGGGGCTCCGAGTTAGTGTCACTCTGGAGCACAAAAGCAAGATAGTATGCGTCGTCTTGGCCAAACACCTGCAAGCTATGACTTGGTAAGCAAAGCTCTTGTGCTGTCAGAAGAACGAAGCAGGGTTGTATTCGTCCACGTCAACCACGTGCGTGGGTCAAAGACAGATGCAACAAACCTTGTCTCTTTCTGCGATCGCGCTTCCTAAGTCGCGATATTTTGGTCGATGGCTGGGGTTGTGGCTGTTGTGGAGTGACAAGCTATGGCTTTGAGCTATCGAATTGCTTGTGTCTCGACGCAGATGATCTTTGATGTTTGTTGTGTTAGACAAAGTCCTTACAACCTGGCAAGGCTCCCGCAAGTCGGTAGGTTCTCCAAAGGAAAGAACGAAACAAGCAGAAAGACGATCAAGAGGTTACCAGGTTCTTTGTCGATTCGTCAAAGGTATTTGTACAGGCTCTGCCCTTGAAGATGAGCAAGTGCCGATTGCAAACTTGTCGTTCTGCAAATGGCCAACTACTGAAGCCGGACAAGCATCACCGCATCCGTATAGGGAATCGAAGCCTGGGCCCCTCTGACGCTCTCCTTGTCCGCCCGTTCTGGGACAAGTCTACCTCCTATTGGACCTGCTCTGCTGCTTTCAAAAATCTACTCGGGCTACTGTCTTCATACAGAGCTCACTTGAGGTTGCGACAGTATTGGAGATGAACCATGTCTTCTACCAGCAAGATGGATTGCCTATGCAAACCCTCGTTTCAGACAATGACGCTCCTAACTTTGATTGCAGCTGGCGACGCCACTACCTTGACTGTGGGATTGGCTGTCTTTCCAACAACTGACCCATTGCATCGGTACAGTTGGCAAGCCTCAGATCTGCAGGACCCACTGGTTTGCAGCAAGACAAGATGACCTGCATCATTCAACAAGAGGAAGCATAGCGTGCTAACTCCGCCCGCCTTACGAGCAATTCCACGCCAGACTGCATGTGCTGTTTACCTTCGGTACCTGTTGGGTCACTGCCCAATCACTGTCTTGCTCGACGGAGACCGCCGGACCCGGCCAGCACCATCAGCATTCTCCAGGAAGTCGGTTATGCAACTCCAACCGCGACGGGACACCAACGAGCATGAGAACAAGTCCGGAAACACACTTTTCAAATCTCAGACTGAAGTCGAAGCGAGGTCAACATCTCTTGACCATCACTCTGTCTTCCAGTCGAACTAGGCGTCATAACGCCGCATAGCCAAGATTGACACCACATGTGGCTATGGCAATTATGGTCACCCGGCCAGCGGCAGGGCGGTCCGCACATGCATAGGGCTTGGGGAGACACATTGTTTGGTCCTGATTCTCGTGACTGTGGAGATTTGAGGCAAGGCATGTATGCATGCGTGCATGCACGTCCCAACACACGCAGGCATCCAACCCACCATTGCGGTCCTTGGGCTTCTGTTTGGATGGTCTACTGAAAGCAGCAGCTGGCTAGCACACAACCCCCTCATCCCTCGGCCGTAAGGCACTGCAAGAACTACTCTCTCGAGATACTCTAACCCCCTCCGAACTAACAACCAGGCAAATATCAAGCTACTGCAAACGGTAGACATGATGCCCGTCTGACCGATCTTTCGCATCGAGACGGACAAGACGTGGTCTCAGAGGAATGTACGCTAAGCCAGTCTAGTCCCTTCGCGAGTGTTGTCGTTTGTGTAACCACACCTCCCCAGTTCCCTGATCCGGGGTTGGCTGCAGCTACCCGAGTGGGGAGCACGAGCGCAGTCGGTCTTGTGCAAGGCACCATGTCGCCCGTCTCCCATGGTCTACAGGTCCTCCTTCTTTCCACCGAAGACTTGTTCACGTAGTTGCATGTTGCTAAAAGTGTGAACACGAGGTTTGTTTCATCCATTTAGAGCTTTGATCCTGAAATGAGGGATTCTGGATGTTGACTGGATTTGCTTGTATTGAGTCTTGATTCTCGGCATTTCCAATGGAATAGATTGTTCAGAGACAGTTGTGAGTCTTGTGTTCGATATTCGACTGCTTTCCTCGTGCAGGTAAGATGGATCATCTCCTCACCGGTCCGTGTCGGCGCCTGTTGGGCCGCTGATCAGTTTTGGTCATAGACCAAGTCCAAGCAGGATCTGAACATTATCGAGGAAGGAACGATTCGAAGGGTATCTTCTTGTAACGCAGGTGCTGGTTGTGTCCCGTCTGATGATTGACCATGCCCACACCATGGAAAAGAAAATCTGGACTACTTCCTTTGCCGAACGTATAGAGTGAAAACATGCTTGCTACTATAATCGTCCCCGCGAGCATCGATGTCAAGGAACAGTGCAGATACTTTTGGTTAAAATATGGTTTGGCTGAGGGTATGACCCTGGTCTCAATCTTCTTCCTCGATACAGAATTTCACACCTTACTTCTATCTTGGAATGTATCCAGAACTGACTTTGTGATGATTCCAGTGAAAGCCTGCAAGGTTCTCGAGTTGGTTCGGAGTCATCGAAAGACAGATGACTTCGCGTAAGCAGGAAGTCACAATCGATCGATCCTGGAAGCTGACACTATAGAACATCACATCAATTTCCTTTCAACTCGATATTTCTTTTATAATCGTCCGATGAATCGGAAATTTGCACACACCATAACAACAGACGTACGCGTTTCGAAACAACCGCCGTGTTGTTGATCAGCTTGAAAGCCATTCTCCGATCTGGATGACAATCAAACATGGAAGTGGACATTCAGCACAGTGCCATCATTGGGGCGGTAAGTAGAGGAAACAGATGCGATGAGCTTTGATTGTAGGGGTATTATGTAAATAGAAGTAAAACAAGGTACCAAAGCCAGGCTATAGCCTCGGACACACGTTAGAATAAATATGGATATGACTCCGTCAAGGTCCAGACAAATAGGTTGAGTCTAGAACATCTGGCGATCCCTCATCTCGACAGGCAGGAAGACCATGGTGATCGCAGAGAGCCAGATACCGCCAGCGCCAAGCCAGAGAATACCAGAGCTGTTTGCGGCGAGTAGATTTGCTCCAGCGAAAGGAGCTACAATGCCAGCAATGCGGCCCAAACAAGACAGCATACCGCTGGCGCTGCCACGGTAGGCAGTATCGAACAGCTCAGGAGCAGAAGCGTAGAGGACGGCGTTGAAGTACTGTTGGCAAAAGATTAGCTCGTGATTCGAGATTGAATCGGCTGGAATGTAACTCACAGTCTGCATGATATACTCGAAAGCATTGAGGCCGACATAAGCAGCTGTGTTGCTGACTTGAGTGTACATGGCCATGGCGACACCCTGACAGAGAGCAGAGAAGACAAGAGACCATTTTCTGCCTACAAGAGGCAACTGCACGGACGCCATGGCAATGACGGCACCGAGAATGCCGGGGGTATAGATGTAGATGTAGTGCAGATAAGTTTCTGTGACCGAGCCAGATGCGGTGACTTCGTTTCGGAGGAGAATCAAGGGCAAGAATTGACTGGCAAGATTGAAAGACCAGTAATCACCCTAGAGAAAGCGAGTTAGCAAGATTCTGGTGCATGTGGTCAAGTGTACTCACCATGTAGGCGATGGCCAAGAGAACAAAGATGAAGACCTGTAGCTTGTTGGTGAAAAGAGCCTTGAGGTGCTTGAAGCTGTTGGCAGTGTTGCGAAGGACGCGCTTGAGGGTATCCATGGTGCTGAGAGGTTGACCAGAGACTTCGAGCTCATCAGTGGACAAGGATGAGCCTTCGTCAATAGCAGCAAGATGGGCTACGGTCAGAACGGGTGGGGGAGCCCTGTTGAACTTGGCAATCTTGTGCAGGACTTCAATGGCCTCTTCCTCTCTTCCTCTACTGACGAGGAACTTGGGAGACTCGCGGAAGGTGAAGACGAAGTAACGCAAGAAGAAAACGACCAAGGTGGTGCCTCCGAGAATGATGAGCGTGTATCTCCAGCCCATGTTGCTGTCGGAGGTGCAACAGGGTCTTTCGCCAGTGCTACAGGCGGGCAGATTGGCATCGCAACGCCACTTTGGTCTTGCGGCAGTTCCATATGTGATGGCCGAGGCGACGACGACACCAATGGGCTGCCACAGCGAGAGAAGAGCAACAAGGAAGCGACGATTCTGGGGAAGAAACTCGAGGGCGATGGTTGCGTCAATGGGGATGTTGCCA
>Ga0268251_10000123_pt1 | contig 34153 bp, 31 predicted proteins | sample AgamicAsMae_FD_200527 | JGI IMG/M metagenome (GOLD analysis project Ga0268251, IMG submission 200527) | Agave microbial communities from Guanajuato, Mexico - As.Ma.e (v2) (version 2) | ecosystem: Host-associated > Plants > Phyllosphere > Phylloplane/Leaf | place: Guanajuato, Mexico | collected...
TGCCGCGGCTTGGCCGGCGCCTCCGCCTCCGCCGCCACCGCCGCCGGCCAAGCCGCGGCACGTGAAGAAGCACGCAAAGAAGCCGCGTCATCGGCGCCCGGTCGTCGCCGCGCCGGTGCCGTGGAGCCGCGGCTCCGGCGGCCCGCCGCGCGCCGCCGACTGGATCCCCCCCTCCACGCCGTACCTCTCGGGCGCCGTGCTCGCGGCGTCGACGGTCTCGGCGGGCCGGCCGCAGACGTCGGACGCGGGCCTCTTCCTGCTCGCGGCGGGAGCCTTGGGGCTCCTCCTCCTCGTCGGCTCGATGCTCCCGGCGCCGGCGATCCGCCCGTCGATCGTCCACAACGTCGTGGTCCTGCACCGGATCGACCTCGCCCTCGTCGGCGGCGCGATCGTCGTGCTGGTCGGGATCCTGCGCCTCGTCGGCGGGTAGCGGCGGCGCGAGGCGCGGCGCTCGCGGACGGCTCGGCTGTCACCGGGGCCTGTTGTGAGCTAGAAAGAGACGGAAGCAGAGCCACCAGGAGCGGCGAGGTGTTCGTAGAGGCAGGCACGGTTGCGGATGGCGAGGTGGTCGAGGCCGACGTCTGCGTGGCGGGCGGCGGCGTCGCCGGCCTCGTGACGGCGCTCGAGCTCGAGGAGACCGGCGTCCGGGTGGCGCTCGTGGAGCGAGGCGAGAGCGCCGCGGAGGGCGAGGTGGTGGGCGACTACCCTCCGCTCTCCTCGACGCGCGCAGGCGGCCTCGGCGGCACAGCCGCGCTCTGGGCCGCCGAGCTCGCGCCCGGACAGTTCGGCGCCCGCTACGCGCCGCTCGCGCCGATCGACTTCGAGGCGCGTGAGGGGATGCCGTGGTCGGGGTGGCCGTTTCAGCGCTCGGAACTCGAGCCGTTCTACGCCCGTGCCCATGAGCTCTGCCGCGCCGGGCCGTCCGATCAGGCCGCGGCGCCGCAGAACGGCGACGTGGCGGACGTCGCCTTCGGCCACGGGCCGCGGGAGGTCTTCACGCGCGAGCACCCGGAGCGCGTCGCGAGGAGCGACTCGATCCGCGCCTTCGTTGGCGGGACGGCGGTGGACGTGGAGCGCGCGGGCGAGGCGATCTCGGCGCTGCGGGTCGCGACGGGCGCTGGCCGCTCCTTCGCCGTCCGCGCACGGAGCTTCGTGCTCGCGCTCGGCGGGATCGAGAACGCACGCTTCCTGCTCCTCGCCGGGCTCGGGAACGCGCACGATCTCGTCGGCCGGTTCTTCGTGGACCACCCGACGGTGCGCTGCCGGCTCGACCCGTCGCCGGACGCGCTGTCCCGGCTCGGCACGTACGACATCCGGCGCGTGAATGGCCACGTCGGCGTGACCGCCTTCGGCCTCGGCGAGGAGACGCTGCGCCGCGAGCGCCTGCCGAACGGCGGCTTCTTCGTCGTCCCAGCGTCCGTTCCGCGGCGGCTCGGCGACCTCGCGGCCGCGGCTCACCGGCGGGTCGCCCGCGCGGTTCCGGCGCTCGCTCCGACCACGCGCCTGGCGGCGAGGTCGGCGCTCCTCAACACGCTCGGCGTCGGCGACGTGTCGGGCTGGTCGCGGCTCCGCCGGCCGCCGAGCGCCTTCGACGTCTACCACGTGCTCGAGCTCTGGCCGGAGCGCGAGCGCCGGGTGGAGCTCGGGTCGCGCCGCGACGAGATCGGGCGCCCGGTCGCGCGCCTGCGCTGGTTCGTCGCCGAGCAGGAGCTCGAAGCGCACGCGCGGGCCGAGGAGCTCGTCGCGTCCGCCCTCGACCGCGCCGGCGTGGGCAGGCTGGAGACGGCCCGGCAGGTCGGAGACGAGCTCCATCCGACCGTCCATCACCATCTGGGCACCACCCGGATGGCCGACGACCCGCGCCTGGGCGTCGTCGACGCGGACGGCCGCGTCCACGGCGTCCCGAACCTCTACGTGACCGGCGGCTCGGTCTTCCCGACGGCCGGCTACGTGAACCCGACGCTGACGATGGTCGCGCTGGCCTCACGGCTCGCGGCACACCTGCGCGAGGAGGCGGCATGAGCCCGCTCGTCTCGGTCTGCATCCCGGCCTACAACGCGGAGCGCTGGATCGCGGGCGCACTCGAGTCGGCCGTCGGGCAGACGTACGAGGAGCTCGAGATCGTCGTCGCCGACAACGCCTCGACGGACGCGACCGCCGAGCTCGCGCGCGCCGTGGGCGACCCGCGGATTCGCGTGGAGTCCGCCACCGAGACGATCGGCGCGGTCGCGAACCACAACCGCGCCATCCGACTCTCGCACGGCGCGTTCGTGAAGTTCCTCCACGCGGACGACCTCCTGCTGCCGACCTGCGTCGAGGAGATGGTCGCGCTCGCGCGCGAGGACGAGAGCATCGGCCTCGTGTTCGCGCCGCGCGAGGTCCTCGTCGAGGAGGCGCCCGACCCGGAGTGGGGGGAGCTCTTCGCGCGCCCGCACGACCACTTCAGCAGCCTGGAGCGCGTGAACGACGGGCGGCGGCTCTTCCGCGAGCTCCTCGACGCCGGCTTCGAGGCGAACTGGGTCGGCGAGCCTTCCGCCGTCCTCATCACGAGGAGCGCACTGGAGCACGTCGGCCTGCTCAACGAGCGGCTCCTCCAGATCGCCGACCTCGAGCTCTGGGCCAGGATCATGGTCAGCTGCCGGGTCGGCTTCGTCGACCGCGTCCTCTCGGTGTACCGGCACCACGGCGAGTCGGGGACGGCGCGGAACGCGAGCACGCAGCGCGACTGGTTCGACCAGCCCTGGCTCCTCGAAGGGCTGCTGGCCATCTCGGGGCTGACGCCGGAGGAGCGGTCTCGCCTCATTGCCTTGCGACGGGCAGCACTCCGGAAGGCGGGCCGGCACCAGCTCGGCCGGGTCGCGAGAGGGCGGCCCAGCACCGAGCTTCCGCGCTACGTCGCCTTCCGTGCGCGTGCCTCCCTCGGGAAGGCGCCGCTGCTCGCGCCCGCGCTCGTCAGCTGAGCATCGGCCAGGCTTCGTCCTTCACCGAGATGACCCGGCCTCCGGCGGGCGGATCCGGCCAGTCGATCGCCAGGCGCGGGTCGTTCCAGCGCAGGCCGTACGCGCTCTCGGGCGCGTACGGGACCGACATCTGGTACCAGACCTCCGTCGCGTCGACGAGCGTCTGGTAGCCGTGCGCGAAGCCCTCGGGGACGTAGAGCGTGCGCCGGTTCTCCTCGGTGAGCTCCACTCCGAGCCAGCGGAGGTACGCGTCCGAGTCCGACCGGATGTCCACGACGACGTCGTAGATCGCGCCGCGGGTGCAACGGACGAGCTTCGTCTCGGCGTGGGGAGGACGCTGGAAGTGGAGCCCGCGCAGCGTGCCGGCCCGGTGGTTGAACGCGATGCTCGACTGCGAGACGCGTGCGTCCAGCCCGTGCGCGGCGAGAACCTCGCCGTCCCAGACACGCGCGAAGAAGCCGCGCTCGTCGGCGTGCGGGTCGATGTCAATCGTGTAGACGCCCGGGAGCGCCGTCTCGGCGACGATCACGCCGCCTCGCGCCAGCGGAGGTCGCCGTCGAGGAGGCCCTCGTCGAGCAGGCGCTGGAGATGCTCGAGCCGCGTGTAGCGCGGCCCGTCGAAGTCCTCCCAGGTCAGCCCGACCTCGCGGTAGGCGGTCGCGAGCTCAGCCGTCCCGCGCCGCGCGTCCCACTCCGGCTGGTGCTCGGGGAACGCGCGCTCGAAGCGGCGGAAGTCGACGCGGTAGCTCCGCGGGTCGGCGACCGCGCCCTTCGCCAGCTCGACGTCGCACTCGGGCAGCTCCTCGTGGACGAGCGCCGCGAGGTCGCGGATCTGGTAGTTCTCGTGCGAGGCCCCGACGTTGAAGGCTTGCGCGTGGATCGTCTCGCGCGGCGCGGCGAGTGCCCCGAGGACGGCGCGGCCACAGTCGCGCACGTGGACGATCGGCCGCCACGAGCTGCCGTCCGAGAGGAGCCTGATCCGGCCCGTCGTGAACGCCCAGCCGACAAGGTTGTTCAGGACGACGTCGAGCCGGAGGCGGGGCGAGACGCCGTAGGCGGTCGCGTTGCGGAGCGAGACGGGGGAGAAGCCGGAGTCGGCGAGCTCGACGAGGCCCTCCTCGGAGCGCACCTTCGACTCCGCATACGGCGTGAGCGGCCTGAGCGGCGCGTCCTCGTCGAGCGCGTCGTCGCGGCCCGAGGCGCCGTACATGCTGCAGGACGAGGAGAAGACGAAGCGCGACACGCCGGCCTCCTTCGCCGCCCGGGCGAGGTGCAGCGTGCCCTCGTAGTTCACGTCGTACGTCCACGATTCGTTCAGGTCGCCGAGCGGATCGTTCGAGAGCGCCGCGAGGTGGACGACGGCGTCGAATCCGGCCAGGTCGGCGGGGGATACGTCGCGGATGTCCCGCCGAAGCTCCTCGACGCGCCCGACCTCCGAGCCGAAGTCGCAGCCGCGGTAAAAGAACGTGTCCAGGCCGACGACCTCGTGGCCGGCCTCGGCGACGAGCGGCGCGACGACCGAGCCGATGTAGCCGTGGTGGCCGGTGACGAGGACCTTCACGGCCGCTCCTCGAGCAGGTCGGCGTCGAGGAGCGCGGCCGCCGCGTCGGCCACGACTCCGAAGGGCAGGTCGGCGCGCTCGGCCACGTCGAGGAGCGAGTGCCCGCCGTCGGCGAGGTTCAGCACCCACAGGATGGCCCGCTGGAACGATTCCTCCTCCCGCGGCGCGCCGCTCGACACCTCCCGATAGAGGCCGCGCCGACCGAGCTGCGGCTCGCCGTACGGGTTCCGCGAGACGTAAGTCCGGTCGCCCTCGAGGACGTCGAGGATCTCGAGCGTCGCGGCGAGCGAGTCGCCGAGGCTTTCGGCGGTGATCAGGTCGAGGTCGTCGGCGGAGGAGTGGTACTCCGGGAAGAGTCCGTGCGGCGTCCGCGTGAGCGCGCCGACCGGCAGGTCGAAGCCCGGCGAGCAGAACTGCCGCTCGTCGCCGCCCCAGGGCACGAAGTCCTCGACCAGCGAGCCCGGCCGGCCGCGCAGCACGTAGGCGGCGGCGCGGTCGACCGCGGTGTCGCCGCCGCGGCTCCGCTTGTACCGGAGGGGGCCGGGATCGCCGACGCAGGCGACGACCATGCCGCCGCGGATGCGGTCCAGGCGCTCGAGACTGCGCGAGAGCCAGGCGAGCGGGCCGAGCGTCCCCGGGCTGAAGAGCAGGCGGTGCGAGCGATGGAGCCGCCGCTCGACGAGCCGCGCGCCGAGTACGGCCAGGAGCGCGATCCCCGAGACGTTGTCGTTCGCGAGCGACGGGTGGCAGACGTAGGTCGAGAGCAGCACCTCCTCCTCCGACTCGCCGGGGAGGAGCGCCTCCGCGTAGGTGAGGTGGCCGTCCTCGAGCCGCGCGTCGATGCAGACCTCGTACTCCTCGTCCGGCCGGATCGCCCGCCGCTCCTCCTCCGTCACGCAGAAGCCCCACGTGTCGGCCCAGTAGGCGGTCCGGTAGGGGATCCGGTCCGGCAGCGAGTACAGCCGCTCGTCGAGCTCGGCGCCCTTGAGCCGCTCGCGCACCGGGCGGCTGTAGCCGAGCAGGCGCAGGTTGCTCTCGCGCCAGTCGACGATCCTCCGGCCGCTCGCATCCGCGATCCACGCCTCGGCGACGTTCCACTCGCGCGGCGCCGTCCAGTCGAAGACGGGCGTGCCGGTCGGAACCTCCGTCACCGCGAGCGGGACGAGCTCGCCCACGATGCGCAGAGTCTCGCGGACGCCGTCGCCCGTGAGGCTGCGCGGAATCGGCATCAGCCGCCGCGCGAGCTCGTGGATCTCGGCGCCGGCCGCCGCCGGGTCGAGCCCAGCGGTCAGCCCGCGAGGACGAGCTTCCTGCACCGGAACCCCTCGGCGAAGAGGGTGGGGGAGTTCGCCTCCATCCCGCGCACGCGCGCGAGCGAACGGAAGAGGTCCTCCGTGAACCAGTGCTTGCCGCGCTGAGAGGGGAAGTGCTCGAGCAGGAGGTCGACCTTGCGCTGGAGGACGTCGGGAGCGAGCGGAACGTACACGTTCGGCGCCGCGAGGTCGGCGTCGTACTTCGGGATCTCGTACTCGAGGATCAGGTGGTTGCGGAAGGTGTTCCAGGTCAGCTCGGAGACGAGCCGGTGGTCCTGGTGCAGGTCGGTCCCGACGTGCGTGAACACGAGCTCCGGGGAGACCTCCTCCTTCAGCGCCTCGAAGCGGTCCTTCACCGTGCCGCCGAGGTAGGGGAAGAAGCCGTCGCGGTAGGTCTCGAGCAGGATCCGCGGCGGCGTCTCGAGGCCGGAGAGGAACGCCGCGGCGCTCGCGCGGGCCTCGTCGCCGCGGGCGCCGTTCGCGCTCAGGACGAGCCAGGTCACCTCCATGTCCGGCCGTCGCTCGGAGAGCGCGAGCAGCGTGCCGCCGCAGCCGATCTCGATGTCGTCGGCGTGGCAGCCGATCGCGAGCACGCGGGCGGGCCCGCGCTCGAGGTCGAGCGACGCCGTGAGCATCAGCCGGACGACGCGGTGTCCTGCCGCTCGAGGCCGCGCGGCCGCGCCCACGGCGGGTCGCCCGACTCGAGCAGGTTCTCGAGCGTCTGCTTGTCCTTCAGCGTGTCCATCGGCGCCCAGAAGCCCTCGTACGGGTAGGCCATGACCTTGCCCTCGGCGATCAGGCGCGGGAACGCGTGCCCGACGAGGTCCTCGCCGGGGCCGAGGTAGTCGAAGATCTCGCGCCGGAAGACGAAGAAGCCGCCGTTGATCCAGAGGTCGGCGTCGCCCACGTCGCGAATCGCCTCGACGCCGTTCCCGTCCCGAAGCGAGACGACATGGAACTGGTGCGTCGGCCGCACGCAGATGAAGAGGGCCGTCTTGTCGCTCGCCTCGAGGGTTTCGATCATGTCGTAGAGCGGCGCGTCGGTGAGGCCGTCGCCGTAGGTCGCCAGGAAGACCTCCTCGCCCTCGAGGTACGGCTCGACCGCCCGGAGGCGCTCGCCGATCGTCGAGTTGAGCCCCGTATTCACGAAGGTCATCGACCAGTCGTGCGTGTCGCTGCCGAGGAGCTCGACCGTCTTGCCGCTGTCGCGGAGCACGAAGTCGTTCGTGAGCGCCTCGTTGTAGTTCAGGAAGTACTCCTTGATCACCTCGGCCTTGTAGCCGAGGCAGAGCACGAAGTCGCGGAAGCCGAAGCCCGAGTAGTACTTCATGATGTGCCAGAGGATCGGCCGGTCGCCGAGCGGGATCATCGGCTTCGGCAGCCGCGTCGACTCCTCGCGCATCCGCAGGCCCAGACCGCCGCAGAAGAGGACGACCTTCACGGGAGCACCTCCGGCTCGGGGATCGGCACGACGAGCCGGCCGCCCCAATCGCGGACGTACTCGAGCTGCGCCGCGATCTCGCGCTTCAGGTTCCAGGGCAGGATCAGCACGTAGTCGGGCTTCGTCTCCCCGATCCGCTCGGGCGGGTGGATGGGGATGTGGGTGCCCGGGAGGAACCGCCCGTGCTTCAAGGGGTTGCGGTCGACGGTGTAGTCGAGAAGGTCGGTGCGGATCCCGCAGTAGTTGAGGAGCGTGTTCCCCTTGCCGGGCGCACCGTAGCCCACGATGCGCGCGCCGTCGCGGCGGAGGCGGATCAGGAGCTCGAGCAGGCGCCACTTCGTCTCGGCGACGCGGGCGGCGAAGTCGGCGTACCCGTCGAGCCGGTCGTAGCCGCCGTCGCGCTCGGCCTGGAGCAACGCCTCGACCGCCGGCTCCGCCGAGCCCTGCGGGTGGCGGACGTACACGCGCAGCGAGCCGCCGTGCGACGGGAGCTCCTCGACGTCGAACACCTCGAGCTCGTGGCGGCCGAAGACTTCGACGAGGCTGTGGAACGAGAAGTACGAGTAGTGCTCGTGGTAGATCGTGTCGAACTGGAGCCCCTCGACGAGGCGGACGAGGTGGGGGACCTCGATCGTGGCCGTCCCCTCCGGCGCGAGCAGGATCCGGATGCCCTCGACGAAGTCGTTCAGCGAGGGAACCTGCGCGAGCACGTTGTTCGCCGCGATCAGGGCGGCGTGGCGGCCGCTCTCTGCGAGCTCGGACGCGAGCCGCGTGCCGAAGAAGTCGACGAGCGTCTGCACGCCGCGGACGCGCGCCGCCTCGGCCACGTTCGCGGCGGGGTCGATCCCGAGCGAAGGGATCCCGTGCGCGACGAAGTGCTGGAGCAGGTAGCCGTCGTTCGAGGCCAGCTCGACGACGAGGCTCTCGCGGCCGAGGCCGAGCCGCTCGATCATCCGCTCCGCGTACGTCCGCGCGTGCTCGACCCAGCTCGTCGAGTAGGACGAGAAGTAGGCGTAGTGGCGGAAGATCGCCTCCGCGGCGACGTAGGCCTCGAGCTGGGCCAGCAGGCACTCCCCGCAGATGCGGACGTGGAGGGGGTAGAACGGCTCCATCTCGTTCAGCTCCTCCGCGGTCAGGAAGCTCTCGCAGAGCGGCGACATGCCGAGGTCGACGAGGGTGTGGTCGAGCCCGGTGCCGCAGAGCCGGCAGCGGGGCAGCGTGGTCGGATATGCGCTTATGGCCTGCACGAGAGATGCCCGCAACGCAGTGTAGGTCGAAGGCGCATCGGCTTCACGTGCCGCGGAGGCGGGCGACGACCGGCGCCACGTTCTCGAGGTCGGACCCGAGGTTGAGGTAGCTGAAGCCGTAGAGCTCTCGCCGCTCCTGGAGCTTCTCGACACACTCTGCGACCGACCCGACGAGAACGGTAGGAGAGCGCTCGAGAAGCTCGGGATCGGCGGCGAGGAGCTTTGCGAAGCTGGAGCCGCGCGCGTCTGCCGCCCGCGGAGCGTCCGTCACCTCGCAGAGGTACGTCGTGAACTGGAGCTCGAGCTCCTCGAACCGGCGGCCGGCCTCCTCGGCCGCGGCGCGGACCCAGCCGACCTTCTCGGCGACCCGCTCCGCCGAGAGGTCGGCCGCCGCCTCCGCGTCGACCTCGCCCCGGCGAAGGTTGCAGTGGACGCTGACGATGTCGGCCTCGCGCGCCGCGAGGCCGAGCACCCGCCTGCCGCCGCCGCCCACGAGGAGAGGCGGGTGCGGAGCCTGGACGGGCTTCGGCAGGCCGTCGAGGTTCGTGATCCGGTAATGCGCACCCTCGAAGGTCAGGGGATCGGGGCCGAAGAGCCCCTTGAGCACGTGCAGCGACTCCCGGAGCCGGTCGAGGCGGACCGCCGGAGGGTCGTAGGGCAGGCCGGCGGCGTCGTAGTCGCTCCGCATCCAGCCGGCGCCGAGCCCGAGCTCGAGGCGCCCGCCGCTCAGGAGGTCGATCGTCGCCATCGTCTTGTGCAACAGCACCGGATGGCGGTAGTCGTTGCCGAGCACGAGCGAGAGGACGCGCAGCCGCTCGGTCGCGTCCGCGGCGGCGAGCATCGCCGCGGTCGGCTCCATCACCCAGCCGCGGGTGAAGTGGTCGGAGACCGAGACCGTGTCGAAGCCGAGCGACTCGATCCTGCGGACGCCGTCGCGCCAGGCGGGCGCCGACCCTTCGAGGCGCGGCATCGGCGCGATGAATCGGAATGGACGGGTCAGAGGGTCAGGCTACTCGCGCGAGGCCCAGAGGCGGGCCGTCGTCCGCCGGATCTGCGCCGTCGTCGTGTAGGTCGCGTAGAGCGAGTAGTGCTTGTCCGAGCTCGTCGCGGTGCCGAAGGGGTTCGACGGGCCGTCCACGTAGCCGCCGGCGTCCACGTTCCACCGCACCGCGCCGGCCTGGCTCAGGTAGCGGATCTGGACGAGGTCGCTCACGCCGCTCGCGATGTAGCCCATCCAGATCGGGCCTGCCGCGACGGCCACAGGAGTCGGGAAGGTGAAGTCGACCCAGCCCCACGCCCGGCCGGCGGTGATCGTGACCTCGTTCGACACCCCGAGCAGCGCTCCCGGCACTCCCGCGTTGTCGGCGTAGATGATCCCGCGGATCTTCTGCGTGCCGCTCGCCACCCCGAGGCCGGAGATGTAGCCGGTGAGCTTCGTCACGTTGCCGGCGACCGCGCTGTACTTCGCCGCCTCCTTGAGATTGATGCCGGCCGTGTCCACCGACGTGTAGATGGTCTGGTCGCCGAACGTCCCGCTCGTCTGCTGCGTGAAGTTGGCCGTATAGGTCGTGTCCGTCGCGGGGGCGACGACGTTGTGCGTCTGCGCGCCGCCGTCCGACCAGGACGAGAAGGTGTAGGTGGAGCCGCCGATCGTCTGCGGCGAGGTCGCGCTGATCGAGTTCGTCGACCCGACCACGGCCTGCTTCGTGAGTGGCGCCGCGCCTGCGATCTCGTTGATGCCGACGTTCGCGCCGGTCGGGTTCGAGGCGACGGTGATCGTCATGATCTGCGGATCAACGCGGACGCTCGTCGTTGCGGTCGCACCCGTCGAGTCCGTCGCCGTCAGCTGGATCTCGAGCCAGCACGGGTACTCGTGGTCGGGCGCGTTGAACGTGCCGCTCGCGACGCCGTTGAAGGTCTGCACGTTGTGCGTGTGGCAGTTCGTCGGCGTGAAGCAGTGGTGCAGGATCATCGTCCAGCTGAGGCGCGAGGCGGGCTCGGCGCCGTCCTCCTGGTCGGTGGCGCTCCCCGAGAAGCTGATCGGGTCGCCGACCTTCCACGTGAGCGTGGAGGCAGGGGAGGAGATCGACGGCACCGGCGGGTTGTTCCCGGCGGCGATGGTGATCGGCGCGCTGGTGCTCGAGGCGCCCTTGCTGTCGGTGACTTTGAGGCGCACCGTGTACGTGCCCGGCGTCGTGTAGGCGAAGCTCGGCTTCTGCGCCGTGGAGTCGCCGTACGCCCCGTCGCCATTCAGATCCCAGGAGTAGGTGATCGCGTCGCCGTCGGGGTCGCTCGACCCGCTGCCGTCGAAGTTGACCGTCAGCGGCGTCGGGCCGGTCGTCGGGCTCGCGGTCGCAACGGCGTTCGGCGCGCGGTTCGCGCTCAGGTACTTGATCCGGTGGATCGTGCCGCCGTCGAAGTCGACGTAGAAGAGATCGCCGCCGGGCCCGGTCTCGAGGTCGACCGGGCTCGCTGCGCCCTGCTCGAAGATCGAGACCTGGCTCGGGTCCGGAAGCCCGTTCGTGCCGGCCTTCATGAACCAGATGCAGCCGCGTGTGTGATCCTGGAAGAAGAGGCCGTTGTTGTAGGTCGTCGGATAGGTCCCGCCGGTGTAGAAGGCCAGGCCAGCGAGGGCCGAGCCGCCGGTGGGGCACGCGTCGCCCGAGACGACGTTCGCGTTGTGGTTGTAGGTGAAGAGCGGCGAGGTCACCGCCGCGCCGGTGCTTCCCTGGAGGGTCGCGTAGAGCGAGTAGTGCTTGTTCGAGCTCGTGCCGGTGCCGAACGGGTTGCTCGGCCCGTCGGCGTAGCCGCCCGCGTCCACGTTCCACCTCACGGCTCCCGCTTGGTTCAGGTAGCGCATCTGCGTGAGGTCGCTGGTGCTGCTCGCGATGTAGCCCATCCAGATCGTCCCGGCGGAGACGCTGGCCGGGGTGGGGAAGGTGAAGTCCACCCAGCCCCAGGCGCGACCGGCCGTGATCGTGACGGGGCTCGAGACGCCGAGGAGGGAGCCGGGCGCGCCGTTCGAGTTCGCGTAGATGACCGCCTGGACGTTCTGGGTCCCGCTCGTCGCGCCCAGGCCCGACAGGTAGCCGCTGATCTTGGTCACCTTGCCGGCCGTCGCGGTGTAGCTCGCCACCTCTTTGAGGTTCTGGCCGGCGGTGTCAATCGAGGTGTAAACGGTCTGGTCGCCGAACGTTCCGCCCGCCGAGCTGCCCGAGTAGAGGCTGTTGCACATGTTGAGGCCGGCGGACTGGTACCCCGGCTGCGGATTCACGCCCTCGTAGCACGGCCAGCCGAAGTTCGACACGCTCGTGAGCGGGTCGGAGTCGCGGTTGATCTCCTCCCAGCTGTTCCAGCCGACATCGCCGATCCAGAGGTCGTTCGTGCCCGGGCGGATCGTGAAGCGGAACGGGTTGCGCATGCCGTAGGCGACGATCCGGCGCGCGTTCGGGTCGCTGCTCCCGGCATTCGGGTTGTTGGGTAGCGCGGCGCCCGTGGTGCGATCGACGCGCAGGATCGAGCCGTTCAGGAGGACGGGCTCGCCCGCGTTGCGGCGCAGGCTCTGGCTGCGGAGCGCCCCGCCCTCGGCGGTCGGCGCGGTCAGCGCGGTGCCGACGGCGCCGGGCGGGTCGCCGCAGGGGTTCGCCGGCGTCGGGGTCCCGGAGAGGGTGCCGCCAAGCTGGCCGTAGTCGACGGTGCCGAAGCTCGCGCCCTCGCCGCCGGAGACGTAGAGGGCGCCGTCCGCGCCGAAACGGAGATCGCCGACCGAATGGCTCGGGAACTGCTGGCACCAACCCTGGATCAGCACCTGCTCGTTCGTGGCGACGTTGCCGGAGAGCGTCAGCCGCGACAGGCGCCCCTGCACGACGCAGCCGTCCGTCGTCGGGCCGGGCGGCGTGGGGCAGGCGTCGTTCCAGCGCGGCGCGGTGCCGCCCGGGACGGCGTCGTACGCGTATAGGACCCAGAGGTACGGGTTCGTCGGGAAGCTGGGGTCGATCGCGAGCCCGAGCAACCCGCGATCCCAGTAGTCGTCGACGACGTTGCTCAGGTCGATGACGGTCGTCGGCGTCGTGTCGGTGAGGCTGTCGAACTCGAGCACCTTGCCGCCCTTCTGGGCGACGAAGATGCGGCCGTCGGGCGCGAAGCGGATCGCGGTCGGGAAGGAGAGGTTGCTCCAGACGATCGAGTCCTGGAAGCCGGTCGGAAGCGTCGCCGCGGCGGCCGAAGCGCCGGCGGTGGCAGAGGCGCCAGGGGTGAGCACCCCGGGCTGGCCGGGTGGATTGCCGGCGCCCGAAGCACTGCCGAGCAGCACGAGAAGAGCGCCCACGAGCGCTCCAGGTATCGCCCCCCGAACGACGAACCGCAGCAAAGCCTCTCCCCCCTTCGTTCGTTCTCCGTTGTAGCCCAGCCCGCGCCGGAGTGCAAGCGGCGTGAGCGGGCCTTAACGTTCCGCGAACGAACGGGCCCTACGTGCCGAAGCAGTGCTCGGCCTTCGGGTCGATGTCGACGGAGCCCCACCCGGCGAGGGCGCCGTAGCGGCGGGAAGCGCGGTCGACGACGGGGTAGACGAACCAGAGGTACCGGCCCTTGGCCAGCCGCTTGCCGGCGCCGCACGCGACCGTGGCCACGCTGACCTTCGACTTGGTCGGCCAGAGGTCGGCAACCCGCCGGTGCCCGCGCCAGAGGACGAGGTCGTAGAGGCCGGCACGCGCCGTCGCGCGCCAGGTCAGGACGCGCCGTCCCCGCACGACGCGGGGCTTCGCCGGGCGGGCGCTCCGCCGGGCCTCGGCCTTTGCCGCCAGGACGCCGCTCGTCCGCTTCGGCGTCGGGCGCTTCGCAGGCGAATGAGCCGGCTTGGGGGCTTTCTCGGGGGCTGACTCGCGAGCTGTCGTCGGCGCCGGAGTCGAAGCGGGCGCCAGGACGGGGGCGTCGGCCGTGTTCTTCGGCCACAGAAGCGCGACGTTCAGCAGGAGGCTCGCCGCGAGGACCCAGCCGCCGGCCCGCGTGAGCCGGCCGCGCCTCACCGGGACCGGCACCGCGACCGGCGCCTCCGGCGCGAAACCGCCGTCCGGGACGGTCTCGAGGGACGGCAGGAGCTCGCGCGCGCGGCGCGCGAGAGCAGGATCGACGAGGCAGAGCTCCGGGCTGATCGGCTCCATGGGAACGGGCGCTCGTGTGCGCATCGACCTGTTCCGGGGCCGACTTGAGGCTCCTTCTTAACAATTCATTCACCAATTCGAGGGATGGCAGGCGCCCCCGACGCGCCGACCCCATGGGGAGCATGCGCCGCCCGCATCGCAGCTTCCTCGCCGTTGCAATCGTCGCCCTGGCGATCACCACTGCAGGGGCGAGCGGCGCGGGGAGCTGGAAGCCGAGCATCACGGGAACGCCTCAGGCCGGGTCGACGCTCACCGCCAACGTCTCGTCCTGGAGCGGAGGCCCGACGACGTTCACGTACCAGTGGAGCCGCTGCGACGTGAACGGCAACTCGTGCGTCTCGATCGCCGGCGCTTCGGCGCAGAAGTACCTCGTCACGGCCACGGACGTCGGCTCGAGGCTGCGCGTAACCGCGATCCCGGCGAAGAGGCAGGGGACGGCGACCTCGGACCCCACTGCCGTCGTGGCTCCCGCGCCCGCGCCTGCCCCGGTCACGACGGCGGTGACACTGTCCAGCTCGATCGCGAACGGCGCGGTCCTGAGCGGCTCGGTGTCATGGATTGTCGCCACCACCGGAACGGGTGTCGCGCGGATCGACTTCCTCGTCGACGGCACGAAGAAATGGACCGAGTGGTACGCGCCGTACTACTTCAACGGCGACCCGAACGGCAAGCTCGACACGACGACGCTGTCGAACAGCACGCACACGCTGCTCGCCGTCGCCTATGGCTCGTCCGGCAACGGGCTCGGCCGCGTCTCGGTGGGCGTGACGGTCAACAACGGCTCGATCACGCCGACGCCATCGCCGACGGTCACCCTCTCGAACTCGATCGCGAACGGCTCGACGATCAGCGGCTCGGTGCAGTGGCTCGCCAACGCCTCGGGCTACGGGATCGTCCGGATCGACTTCCTCGTCGACGGCGTCAAGAAGTGGGCCGAGCAGCAGACGCCGTACCAGTACAACGGCGATCCCAGCGGCCTGCTCGATACGACGACGCTCGCGAACGGCGGGCACTCGCTCGTCGCGATCGCGTACGACTCGAACAGCGTCGAGCTGGCGCGCGCCACGTCGTCGGTGACCGTGAGCAACACGACTTCCACGCCGCCGGCGCCGACGTGGGGCAGCTGGCCCCGCTACGGCACGGCGAACGGCTGGAAGCTTCCGTTCCGGACGTCGGCCGACCAGGACTTCGAGATCGGCCAGGACGTGGCGCTGGGCTCGAAGTACGTGCGCATCGGCCCGAACGACGCGATCATCTCGAAGCTGCTCGCGAAGGGGATCACGCCGGTCATCCTCTTCGGCGGCAACCCGACCTACCCGTGGTCGACGACGCCGTCGCAGCTTGCCTCGCAGGCCTCGAGCTACGCCGCGAAGTGGGGCAGCAAGATCCTGTACGAGTGCATGAACGAAGTGAACATCCACGGCTGGACGCCGGACGCCTACCTGCCCTACCTCAAGGCGTTCTACGGAGCCGTGAAGGCGGCGGCGCCCTCCGCGACGGTGCTCATGAACGGCCTCTGGACGGGGAGCGGGTCGCAGGCGCTCGTCCCGTGGACGCAGCGCTTCATCAGCCTCGGCGGCCTGAGCTACACCGACCTCTACAACGTGCATCTGTACGACGACGCCGCCGAGCACGGATCGTGGTCGATGTGGGACATGACCTTCGGCTCGGGCGGCGCGGGCTACTACGACACGACGAACGTCCGCTCGCTCATCGACGCGTGGGACGCGTCGCACGGGAAGCCGAAGATGCCGATCGTCTCGACCGAGTCCGGCGGCCCCGTGCCGAAGTACAGCGAGACGAAGCAGGCGACGATCGTCACCGACGCTCTGAAGGCCGCCGACGGCATGGGCACGGGCTACCGCAAGCTCGCCTTCTGCCTGATCTACAACATTCTCGACGACGACGTGGCGGGCTTCGGGATGCTGCGCGCCGATCGCAGCAAGCGGCCCTCCTGGTACGCGTTCCAGTCCGTCGCGACCGCGTAGCGACTACTCACCGGGCTCCGACCAGCTGAAGTAGCGGTGCTCGGGACGGATCGCGGTCTCGAAGCAGAGCTTGTGCGCCCACCACGACGCGGACTTCTCGGTTCTGCCCGCTTCGATGGCGCGCTGTTCCCGGACGATGAGCTGAACGGCGTCCGTCCATGCGCCGTCTTCGCCGCAGAAGCAGCAACTGAACTTCACGGAGCGATGCTACGCGGCGCGCAGCGCGCGCCTTAGAAGCTCCAGTCGTCCTCGGGCGCGTCGACCTCTGGGCGGTTCTGACGCAGGCGCCAGATCGCCGCGGCGCAGAGGCCCGCGAGGATCGGGACGACGAGGAGGAACCACGCGTCGATGAGCGCAGCCGCGAACCAGAGGACGAGCGCGGCGGTCACCGCGGCGCCCTTCACGAGGCGCGCCTCCTCGGGCGTGAAGTCGAACGACGGGAGAGAGAACGTCTCGAGCAGGCGGGTCGTCGGATCGGTCACGTCCAGTTCCTCCTGAGCTTCGGCTCGGTGTGACCGCCCCACCGACTTTGGCGCTTTCTCACGGATCGTCCGGGCCAGGGCGGGGGTCGATCCCTCGTTCGGGGCTGGTAGCCGGCCGCCGACGGTGAGAGGATGCGGCGCGCCTGCTCCGAACCGCTGCTCGCATGGCGCACCCCCGACTTCTCGCCCTCCTGACGCTCCTCGGCCTCCTCGCGGCCGGGCCCGCGGCAGCCGCCCGTCCGGCGGCGGCGATCTTCTACTACCCGTGGTACGGGACCGCCGTCCGCGACGGCGCCTACCTGCATTGGGAGCAGAACGGCCGCCGGCCGCCGCTCGACCTCGCGTCGCACTACTACCCGGCGCGCGGCCCATACTCGAGCGGCGATCCGAGGGTGCTGCGGGCGCAGATGCGCGACATCGCGCGCGCCGGGATCCGGCAGGTCGTCGTCTCGTGGTGGGGCTGGGGCTCGGTCGAAGACGTGCGCCTGCCGATGATCCTGCGGGCCGCGAAGGCGCGCGGGCTCGACGTCGCGATCCATCTCGAGCCCTACGGCGGCCGGACGATCGCGAGCCTCGCCGACGACGTCGCGCACCTGCGCTCGCTCGGCGTCTCGGACTTCTACGTCTACCGGCCGCTCGACGTCCCGGCGGCGGACTGGGCGCAGCTGAACGCGACGCTCCCCGGTACGCGGATGTTCGCCCAGACGACCCTCGTCGGCTTCGCGAAGCTGGGCGGGTTCACCGGCGTCTACGGCTACGACGTGCTCCAGTACGGCGGCAACTCGTTCGGGCGGCTGTGCGAGGAGGCGCACCGCACAGGACTGCTGTGCGCGCCGTCGGTCGGGCCGGGCTACGACGCCGCGCGCGCGACCGGCGACCTGCGCGTGAAGCCGCGCCGCGACGGGCTGACCTACGACGCGATGTGGATCTCCGCGCTTCGCGCCCGCCCCGACCTGGTCACGATCACGAGCTACAACGAGTGGAGCGAGGGCACGCAGATCGAGGCCGCGAAGCCCCAGCCCGCCGCCGGCGCGTACCTGTCCTACGACGGCGCGTGGGGCCGGCACGGCCGCGCCGCCTCACACGCCTACCTGTGGCGGACGCGGTGCTGGACGCGCGTCCTGGCTCGACTGCTCAGCCGCTGCTGAGCACGTCGGCCGAGCAGCCGAAGACGAGCGCGGCGAAGACGTCGGCGTCCTTGAGCCCGCCGAGCGAGCGGTGCTCGAGGTCGACGGCTACGTCCGCCCACCGCTCGAGCCCGAGCGCGCCGGCGCCCTCGTCGGCGCCGTAGCAGAGCAGCCGCTCCGTCGAGAGGACGTTTCGCTTACCGCTCGCCCGGCGCGCGATCCCCTCGAGCTCGCGGAGCTCCTCGAGCGGGTCGATCCGCACGTTCGAGTCGGAGCCGAGGCAGATGCCGATGCCGCGCTCGCAGATCCGCTCCACCGGCGCGAAGCCGTCGCCGAGGTTGGCCTCGGTGGTCGGGCAGACGCAGATCCTCGCGCCCGCGTCGGCGACGAGGTCGAGCTCGCGGTCGGACGCGTGGGTCGCGTGGACGACCGTCGCCCGCTCCGAGAGGCAGCCCGCGCCGGCGAGGAGCTCGATGGGGCGGACGCCGTGCTCGGCGAGGCACTCCTCGATCTCGCGCGGCTGCTCGTCGGCGTGGACGTGCAGCGGCAGTCGTTCGCGCTCCGCGTAACGGGCGAGCTCCTCGAGCCACTCGGGCGGGCAGGCGCGGACGGAGTGGGGGGCGAGGCCGACCGAGACGCCGTCGGCGCGTAGGTCCTCGACCTGCCGCAGGTAGCCGGCGACCGACGGCTGGCGGAAGCGCTCGAGCCCGCCGCGGGCGTACGCGGCGAGCAGCAGCACGATCTCGATCCCGGCGGCGCGCGCGGCCTCGACCGCCGCTCTGGCCTCCGGCTCGCCGAGGTAGTGGAACTCGCCGACGGCCGTGTAGCCGGCCGCGCGCATCTCGGCATACGTCGACTCGTAGCCGGCGCGGACCGACTCCGGCGTCTGGGCTCCCGCGAGCTCGAGCATCAGCTCGCGCCAGGCCCAGAAGTCGCCGCCTTCGGCGCGACCCCGCAGAGCACGCTGGAACGCGTGGCTGTGGGCGTTGACGAACCCCGGCAGCGTGAGCGTCTCGGTCACCCGGCGACGCTATCAACGGCGCGGGGACGGCGAATGGCGCTTCAATCGTTGTAGCTACTATGCAAAACCGAACCAAGGAGGATTCTTGACCACCCTGCTCCTCGTACCGCTGGAAGACGTCGTCGTCTTCCCGAACATGAACGTGACCCTGCCGATCGACGTCGGCGACGAGGAGCGCGTGCTGCTCGTCCCACAGCACGAGAACGCCTACGCGAAGGTGGGCACCGTCGCCGAGGTCGCAGAGACCGTCCGGCTCCCGGGCGGCGGCCGCGCCGTCTCGCTCGAGGGCCTGCACCGCGGAATCGCCGGCGCCGCGCACACGGACCCGCGCGGACGCCTCCGCGTCGAGGTGGACGAGCGGCCCGACGAAGAGCCGCCGCCCGCGCGCACGCGCGAGCTCGAGCGCGAGTACCGCGCCGTCGTCGAGGAGATCCTCGAGCTGCGCGGCGACGACGGCCGCGTCTCGGCCTTCGTCCGCTCGATCACCGAGGTCGGCACGCTCGCCGACACCGTGGCCTACGCGCCCGACATCACCTTCGAGCAGAAGGTCGAGCTCCTCGAGACGATCGACGTCGTCGAGCGGCTCGAGCTCGCCCTGCGGCTCCAGCGCGAGCGGCTCGCCGAGCTCCAGGTGCGGCAGCGCATCCGGGACGACGTCGAGTCCGGCGCCCAGCGCCAGCAGCGCGAGTACATCCTGCGCAAGCAGATGGAGTCGATCCGCAAAGAGCTCGGCGACGACGACGCGTCGGTCGCCGACGAGTACCGGCGGAAGATCGAGGAGGCCGGCATGCCCGAGGCCGTGCGCGAGCAGGCCGAGCGCGAGGTCGGCCGCCTCGAGCGCATGGGCGACGCCTCCGGCGAGTCCTCGATGATCCGCACCTACCTCGACTGGCTCGTCTCCGTGCCGTGGTCGAAGCGCTCCGAGGAGCGGCTCGACCCCGCGCACGCGCGGGAGGTTCTCGACGCGGACCATGCAGGCCTCGATGACGTCAAGGAGCGGATCGTCCAGTACCTCGCCGTCCGCAAGCTCCGCGAGGAGCGCGGGATCAAGGAGGACCGCCGCTCCGGCGCGATCCTCACGCTGATCGGGCCCCCGGGCACCGGCAAGACGTCGATCGGCGAGTCGATCGCCCGCGCGCTCGGACGCGAGTTCGTGCGCATGTCGCTCGGCGGCGTCCGCGACGAGGCGGAGATCCGCGGCCACCGGCGCACGTACATCGGCGCGCTCCCCGGCCGGCTCGTGCGCGCGCTCCGCGATGCGGGGACGATGAACCCGGTGATCATGCTCGACGAGGTCGACAAGGTCGGCGCCGACTGGCGCGGCGACCCGTCGGCGGCCCTGCTCGAGGTGCTCGACCCGGCGCAGAACCACTCGTTCCGCGACCACTACCTCGACGTCGAGCTCGACCTCTCCGAGGTCGTCTTCATCGCCACCGGCAACATCGCCGAGACGATCCCCGGCCCGCTCCTCGACCGGATGGAGGTCATCCGCTTCGACGGCTACACCGTCGACGAGAAGATCGCCATCGCCCGCGGCTACCTCTGGCCACGGCAGCTGGAGCGGAACGGCCTCCGCGGCGACGAGGCGGCGATCGAGGACGACGTGCTGAAGGCGGTCGTGTCCGAGTACACCCGCGAGGCCGGCGTGCGCCAGCTCGAGCGCGAGCTGGGGAAGATCCTGCGGAAGGTCGCGACGAAGATCGTCGCCTCGGAGCTCGCGGCGCCGGTCGTTGTCGACCTCGAGCTCGTGCGCGAGGCTCTCGGCCGGCAGCGCTTCTTCCAGGAGGCTGCCGAGCGAACGGCGGTTCCGGGTGTCGCGACAGGCCTGTCGGTGACCGGCACGGGCGGCGACGTCTTGTTCATCGAGGCCACGGCCATGAAGGGCAAGGAACCGCTCGTCCTGACGGGCCAGCTCGGCGACGTGATGAAGGAGTCGGCGCGAATCGCGCTCTCCTGGCTTCGCTCGCACGCGGGCGAGCTCGACATCGACGAAAGCGCCTTCGACGACCGCTCGTTCCACATGCACGTCCCGGCGGGCGCGATCCCGAAGGACGGCCCCAGCGCAGGGATCACGATGACGACCGCGCTCGCGTCGCTCCTCACCGACCGCCCTGTGAAGCACACCGTCGGCATGACCGGCGAGGTGACGCTCCAGGGCCGCGTCCTCCCGATCGGCGGCCTGAAGCAGAAGGTGCTCGCCGCACACGCGGCGGGGCTCACCGACGTCGTCATCCCGGAGCGGAACCGCGCCGACCTGGAGGACGTCCCCGAGGACGTGCGCGAGGAGCTGCGGTTCCACCCGGTGATGACGCTGGACGAGGTGCTGTCGGTCGCGCTGGAGCCGGCGTCCGCCCATGCGCTGCAGGCGGTGTAGACCGGTCCCCGAGGAGGTCCGCCGAGCGGCGGGCCTCCTCGAGCGTCGCTGGACGATCTCGATCCTCTACGCGTCATACGACGGCGCGACGCGCTTCAACGAGTTCCGGCAGGCGCTCGGCCCGATCCCCCCGGCGACGCTTGCGGCGCGCCTCCTCGAGCTCGAGGGGGCGGGTGTGCTGGAGCGGGCGGTGATCGCCGACCGGCCACCGCGGGTCGAGTATCGCGTTACAGCGGGAGGGGAGGCGCTAAAGCCCGTGGTCGAAGCACTAGCCCGCTGGAGCTTGAGCTCTGTTTGAAATCGGAGTAAGGCTCGTCGACACGATCAGGACGTGGTTAAGAACTGCAATCTGAGCACGCACCGAGGCCGAGGTCGTCGCGAATCCATTGATGCAGTGCCCCTTCGACCTCCTTCTCACGAGCGAGATCCACGTCCTTCCGGATCCGCCCGACGAGGTCCGTTGGAAGAGTCCGGATCGAAGGATCCTTCAGGAGGCAGCAGCGTCGGCCCGTGATGAGCATTGAGCCAACCTCCGTGGTGAGGTTGTAGTTGAGCCCGCGGGGCGGGTCTGCGAGGTCTTCGAAGAACGCGATCCCGTAACGGCTCGCCCACATGTGCGCGGCCACGTTCATCCAAAGGTCGTCGTGCATCTGCCGACCGCTCGCTAGAACGAACTCGAGGCCGTGTGCCTCACAAACTCGGCGTGCGACGTCGAGCGCGCCTTTGACCGGGTCAGGGGGCGCTGCTGACCCTCCTTCGGAAACCTCGTCATTCCGAACACGTTCCGGTCGAATTCATGCTCAGCAAGAAAATCGCGAAGAATCGGGATGAGCTCGGGTGGAGCGCCGAACTGCGGAAGGATGACCGGGTGGGCGGCCCCGCCGAGCCGTGCCCCTTTCGTAGCCGCCTCCGCCTGGAGGGCTGCAAGGTCCATGCCGGATACGAGCGCCTCGGAGGTCGCCTTTCCCTTCGGAGTGACCCGCCACAATCCGTGGCCAGCCCCACGGCGGATCAAGCCGACCCTCTCGAGCGCGACGAGGTTGTTATGCGCCTTTGCTGGCCCTGGCAGCCGAAGATCGTTGAAGAGAACGTCGACTGCCTTCGGCGTGAAGTCGCCGGTGTCAGAGCGGGACTCAACGAGCCTGGCGAGCGCCAGGACCTGGTCGTTTAGGTCCAGGCCCTGGACACGAACACCGACGGACTCCACCGCAGACGCCTAGCCCTTCTTCCTGCGGCCGCCCCCAGCACGCGGCTTGCCGGGAAGAGCCTCCACCGCCGCTTTAGCGGCTGCTCGGTCGGGAAGATTCTCGACGAGCGCCTCGCCACGAGCAGTGATTTGTTTTGTCCCGCCCGGGCCGCTTGCAAGGTAACCCATCTTCTTCTGAGCGTTACTCGCGGCGTACGAGGCGTTCGAGAGCCGGGGTCCGGCCGCCTCGATGTTCAGTTCGCTCAGTTCCTTCGTCTTGAAGTGCGGGTTCCCCTTGGCGTACGTGAGGTAGTAGCCGAGGACAGTGACGCGCTCGACGTCCGTCTCCGGAGCCTTGAGCGAGAGGAACTGCTTTGGCGTGCCTAGGCCGCCTGCTCCGTTGGATGATCCTGCATCGGCTCCGCCGACGTTAGACGACGATTTCATGCCACTGCCGGCTGCCGGAGTCCCGGTCACGCCGAGAGCGCCTGCGAGGCCAGCCATCGCTCGGGCCCGGGCCTCCTCGTCCAGCGGCCAGAGCGCCGCTAGAGCGTCCTGTACCGCCTTCAGTTCGTTGGCGTCTCCATTCGCCATGTCGATCCCCTCCGATCCAGTCGATTGACCCGCCGACCTTACATCACTGATCGGATGGAGACCATCGCAGGCATACCTGCTGTCCTGCCAAATCGATGTAGAGACTAAACCGCCGGACATGAAGCTATTTACTTCAACGCGAAAAGGAACCGAATGGAACTCATCCTGAGTCCTACGTCTTTGATCGGGCTCGGCGCAAGCGGGGCCCGGGCGGATCAGAGCAGCACCTCTCCGCATCGTTAGAGGTTTTATGCGGAATATCCCGCTTCTTCGTGTCCGTTTCGACTTCCCGCGCTGCCGAGACCGAGTGAGGTTCTTCTTCGGTCTGGGTAGCTCGCGCTACTCAACTGGAAGCCTCTCCGCTCCTCCGTCTCGCAGCAATGTCGGGATTTAGTGCTTGATCCGGCTCCAGGAGCCGAGTAAGGAGCTTCGGGGTTGAATGAAGTTGACCGAAGCGCACTTGTCCGGTCGCCGCGATTCGTTCAACGCGACGCGGGGCTCGTCGCCGCCACGCTTCGCCACGCCAGCCGCCAACGCACGCTAGGGATCGTCCCCTTGGGTCCTTGAGGACGGCTAGAACGGCTTCACTACTGGCTTTAAAGAGAACATGGTGCAAGCCCTGCCAGGCAGCGTCTCGACTTCGCGCCTTTCCGAGACCGAGTGAGGTTCGCCCTCGGTCTGGGTAGCTCGCGCTACTCAACTCGAAGCCTCTCCGCTCCTCCGTCTCGGAGCAATGTCGGGATCTAGTGCTTGATCCGGCTCCAGGAGCCGAGTAAGGAGCTTCGGGGTTGAATGAAGTCGACCGAAGCGCACTTGTCCGGTCGCCGCGATTCGTTCAACGCGACGCGGGGCTCGTCGCCGCCACGCTTCGCCACGCCAGCCGCCAACGCTCGCTCGGCGACATATTCTTGGCGGAATGGCCACCCGAGCCGTTCCCGCGCCGCTTGCGCAGCTGCCGAACGCGCTGACGCTCGCTCGGCTCGCGCTCATCCCCGTCTTCGTCGCGCTCGTCCTCTCGTCCGACCAGGGCCACAGCTGGCCGGCGGCGATCGTCTTCGGCGTCGCGGCGATCACCGACCAGATCGACGGCTTCCTCGCGCGGCGCTGGCGCGTCGAGTCGCAGTTCGGCAAGGTCGCCGACCCGCTCGCCGACCGGCTCATGATCGACGCGGCGGTGATCCTGCTCTGGCACGCCGGGCGCCTGCCCTGGGTCGCGCTCGTCATCCCGGCGCGTGACATCGCGCTCATCGCCGGGTACAGGCTCGCCGTGGAACGCGGCTATGAGCTCGCGGTGAACCTCGCCGGGAAGATCGCCACCTGGCTCCTCTACGCGTCACTCGCCTTCGTCATGGTCACGCACGAGGGCGACGACTGGCCGCTCTGGATCTTCTGGGCCGGAGTCGCGATCGCCGCCGTCGCCGCCGTGGGCTATCTCGCGAAAGCGCGCAGAGAGGTGAGGACGTGAAGGCCGTCGTCATGGCCGGCGGCGAGGGCACGCGCCTGCGCCCGTTGACCTCGAACCAGCCGAAGCCGATGGTGCCGATCGTCGGCAAGCCCTGCATGGAGCACATCCTCGAGCTCGTCCGACAGCACGGGCTCGAGGACGTGATCGTCACCGTCGCGTTCCTCCCGCAGGCGATCCGGAGCTACTTCGGCGACGGCGAGTCGCTCGGGCTCAGGATCGAGTACTCGGTCGAGGAGTCGCCGCTCGGCACGGCGGGCTCCGTGCGGCTCGCGAGCGATCGCCTCGACGAGACCTTCCTCGTCATCTCGGGCGACGCGCTTTGCGACATCGACCTCGGCTCACTCGTCGCCTTCCACCGCGAGAAGGGAGCCGCGGTGACGATCGGCCTCAAGTCGGTCGACAACCCGCTCGAGTTCGGGATCGTCGTCACCGACGAGGACGGCAAGGTCGAGCGCTTCCTCGAGAAGCCCTCCTGGGGCCAGGTCTTCTCGGACACGATCAACACGGGGATCTACGTGCTCGAGCCGGAGGTGCTGCGCCACGTGCCGACCGACCGGCCGTACGACTTCTCGAAGGAGCTCTTCCCGCTCCTGCTCGAGATGGGCCGTCCGATCTACGGCTACGTCTGCGAGGGCTACTGGCAGGACGTGGGTGACCTCGACCAGTACCGGCAGGCGAACTTCGACGCGCTCGACGAGCGCGTGCGCCTGAACATCAACGGCATCCGCCTGCGCGGGAACATCTGGGTGGGGGAGGGTGTGGACATCGCGGACCTCGAGCGGATCGAGGGCCCGGCCTTCATCGGCAACTACTGCAACGTGTCGCCCGAGGCTTCAGTCGGCCCCTACTCGGTCCTCGAGACGAGCGTGACGCTGCGCGAGGGTGCGCGCACAGCCCGCTCGGTCGTTGACGCGGCGACGTACGTCGGCCAGAGCGCCGTCGTCGAGGGCGCGATCATCGGCCGCCGCTGCGAGATTCGCCGCCATGCGCGGATTCAGGAGGGCGTCGCTGTCGGCGACGACGTCGTGATCGGCTCGGAGAGCGTGATCGCCCAGGGCGTCCGCATCTACCCCTACAAGGAGGTCGAGTCCGGCTCGCAGATCTTCGAGAGCCTGATCTGGGAGTCGCGCGCGTCGGCGCGGCTCTTCGGCAAGGACGGTGTCGCGGGCCTCGTCAACGTCGACGTCACCGCGGAGACCGCCGTCCGGCTCGCGATCGCGCTCGGGACGGCGCTGAAGCGCAACTACCGCGTCGTCGCGAGCCGCGAGTCGCCCGACGCCTGCCGGATGCTCAAGCGGGCGATGATCTCCGGCCTGAACTCGACCGGGGTGGACGTCGCCGACCTGCGGGTGCTGCCGGCCGCCGTCAGTCGCCACCTCCTGAAGACGCACGGCTACGACGTCGGCTTCCACGTCGGCACGAGCTCGGTCGACCCGGAGGTCGTGCAGATCCGTTTCTTCGAGCAGCCCGGGATCCAGCTCACGCCGTCGCTACAGAAGGAGATCGAGAAGCACTACACGCGGCAGGAGTTCCGCCGGGTCGCCTACGACGAGGTCGGCTCGGTCACGTATCCCGCGCGCGTTCGCGAGAGCTACGCGCAGGACCTGCTCTCGAGCCTCGACGTCGAGGCGATCCGGAAGCGGGGCTTTCGGCTCGTCGTCGACTACGGCTACTCGGCCGCGTCGTTCGTGCTCCCGCTCGTCCTCGGCCCGCTCGGCGTCGAGGCGGTCTCCGCGCACGCCTTCGCGGCGGAGCGGGAGGAGCCGCCTCCGGGCGAGCGGCTCCAGCAGTCGATGGCGCAGGCGCGGCGACTCGTCGGCGCGGTCGGCGCCGACCTCGGCGTCGTCTTCGACCGCGCCGCCGAGCGCCTGTATCTGATCGACGAGCGCGGCCAGGAGATTCCTGTCGAGCAGACGCTCCTCCTCTTCCTGCGCCTGATCGGCTCGAACGGCCGCCGCGGCAAGCTCGCGTTCCCGGTCACCGTGACGAGCCAGGTGGACGAGCTCGTGCGGGACAGCGACCTCGAGGTGGTGCGCACCCCGGCCTCGCTCGCCGAGCTCACCAGCGCGGCGGCGGAAAAGGACGTGATCTTCGCCGGCGCGGTCGGCGGCGGCTACGTCTTCCCGGAGTTCCTGCCCGCCTACGACGCCGTCGCGAGCCTCTGCAAGCTGCTCGAGCTCCTCGCGCCGGTCGAGCAGCCGCTCTCGGCGCTCGTCTCCGACCTGCCGGCGCCGACGCTCGTCCGCGACGAGCTCCCGTGCCCCTGGGCGATGAAGGGGCTCGTGATGCGGGTGCTCACCGAGCGCCTGCGCGACCGAGACGTCGACACCCTCGACGGGATCAAGGTCTTCGACGAGCGCGGCTGGGCGCAGGTGCTCCCCGACCCCGACGAGCCGGTCATCCACCTGTACGCGGAGGGCCGGACGCGGGAGGAGTCGTTGGAGCTCCAGGACGAGCTTCGCGGCCTCGTCGCAGAGATCATGGCGGGCGAGCCCGCGGCCACGGCCGGAGCCTAGACCCTAAAGCTGAGGTTGACCCCTGCGCCTCCGGCCTGCTTTACTGGGAGGGCCGTGGAAGCCGACGCCTTCCCCGATCTCGGCTCGCTCTCCGACGACGAGCTCAAGGGCCTCATCGAGCGCTACCAGGACGAGGAGCGCGAGGTGTCGTTCCGGCGCCGCATGTTGCACGGCTACATCGACATGCTCCGGACGGAGCTCGTCGCACGACTCCGGGAGTCGGGCGGGAAGAGCGTGCTCGAGGACGTCGACGTCGACCGGCTGACGGACATCCTCGCCGCGAAGGCGCCGCCGCCGAATCCGGAATGACCCACGTCTACTGCCCCGAGTGCGGCTTCCAGAACCCGGAGGCCGCGAACTACTGCGCGAAGTGCGGCGCGCTCCTCGTGCGGGACAGCGGCGCCGAGACGACGATGGCCTACACGCTCGACGAGCGCGAGGAGGACGCGGCCGAGGCCCTCGAGGACCTGGGCGTCAAGGGTCCTGCGCTCGTCGTCCGCTCGGGCGGCGGCAGGGCGGGGGAGACCTTCCATCCCGAAAGCGAGCGCACGACGATCGGCCGCTCGCCCGACTGCGAGATCTTCCTCGACGACGTCACCGTCTCGCGCAAGCACGCCGTGCTGACGCGCAGCGACCGCAAGTTCGTCATCGAGGACTTGGGCAGCCTGAACGGAACCTTCCTCAACCGCCACCGGATCGAGTCGGCGGAGCTGAGCGACGGCGACGAGCTCCAGATCGGCAAGTACCGGCTCATGTTCCTGCTCAAATGAGCGTCACCGAAGCCCCCACCACCTCCAGGCGCCTGCTCACGATCGGCTCCGTCTGCTCGCGGCTCAAGGCGGAGTTTCCGGACATCTCGATCTCGAAGATCCGCTACCTCGAGGACCAGGGCCTGCTCGCGCTGCGGCGGACGCAGGGCGGTTACCGGCTCTTCAGCGAGGAAGACGTCGAGCGGCTCGAGACGATCCTGCGCCTCCAGCGGGACGAGTTCCTGCCGCTGCGGGTGATCCGGCAGGAGCTCGCGTCGCCCTCCGCGGGCAAGGACCGCAAGCGGACACGGCCGCTCGGGCTCGGGCGCGAGGAAGACCTCGACCTCGCCGAGCTCTGCCGGCGCGCCGGGATCGGAGGCGAGCTCGCGCGGGAGCTCGAGGACTACGGCCTGCTCGAGCCGCGCTCGGACGAGGGCGAGAAGCTCTACGGCGAGGGCGACGTCGACATCGCGATCGCGTGCGCGCGGCTCGCGCAGTTCGGCATCGCGCCGCGCCATCTGCGCGCCTTTCGCACCGCCGCGACGCGCGAGTCGGGCCTGCTCGAAGCGGTCGTCGCGCCCGCCCTTCGCTCCCGAAACCCGGAGCGGCGGAAGACGGGGATGGAGGACCTCCAGGAGCTCGCGGAGCTCGCCCAGGAGCTCGCGCAGCTCCTCTTCTGGCGCGAGCTGCGGCAGCTCGTCCCGGCCTGACATGGCCGTCGACCTCAAGACCAAGGTTCGCGACGTCCCCGACTTCCCGCAGAAGGGGGTCGTCTTTCGGGACATCATGCCGCTGCTCGCCGACCGCGAGGCCCTGGCGCAGACGATCGCGGACCTCGGCGCCTGGGGGAAGACGAAGGAGCCCGATCTCGTCCTCGGCGCCGAGGCGCGCGGCTTCATCCTCGGCGCGGCGATCGCGCGTGAGATCGGCTGCGGGTTCGTCGCGGCGCGGCGGCCCGGCAAGCTCCCGCCCGAGACCGTCAGCGCGACCTACGCGCTCGAGTACGGCCAGAACGCGCTCGAGCTGCACCCGGAGATGATCGGCCGCGGCGCGCGGGTGCTGATCCACGACGACGTGCTCGCGACCGGGGGGACCGTCGAGGCGATTGCAGGGCTCGTCGAGTCGCTCGGCGGCGAGGTCATCGGGTGTGCGTTCATCGTCGAGCTGACCTTCCTCGGCGGCCGCGACCGGCTCTCGAAGTACGACCTGCACGCGCTTATCGAGTACTAGCAACACATGCCGCAAAGGGGGTTTAGCCGCCGTCCGGGCGACCGATTAGAAGGGTCACCGTGTACGACGCGCTGACCACCCGCTACACGTTCGCCTGCCCGGCCCGCGGCGAGTCGCACGTCTGCCTGTCGTCCTTCCGCGAGCTGGAACGCCTGCCCGGCGCGGCGCACCCGGCCGTCTATCGCGTCCGCTTCTCATGTGGCTGCGGCGACGACCACGACGGGCTCGTCGCGCACGACGAGCTCGACTGGGCTCCGCTCGGCCTCGCCGCCGGCCGCTTCCTGAACCTCATGACGGCGCGGCTCGAGCCCGCCGCCGCCGAGCTTGGCGACCAGGCGCTGCGGCGGCTCGAGGCGGGAGAGTGGCCCTGGAGCTTCTTCTGCTATCCGGAGGAGCGGGCCCGGCCGGTCTTCCCGTCGGCCTTCGCCGTGCTCGCGCCGGGCGACGGGTCCGTCGGGATCGCGGTGCGGTGTCCCTCCTGCGGCCGCACCTCCGTGAACCTCGTTTCCCGGCCGCATGTCGACCTCCCGTTCTTCAACGACCCGGAAGTGGGGGTGGTCGCACACCTGTTCGCCGAGGACGCGGCACTCACGCTCGAAACCTTCCGCGCCGAGCTGTACTCGACGAGCTTCGACGCTCGCCGCCTGGATCTTCAGTAACCGAACGGGTCGCAGGGCCGTTACCTCCGTACGGGAAAACCCGAACGAGGTGATACGCATGTATGGACTCACACGAGCGACGACCACCTTGCTGGCTGCGGCCGTCGCCGGCTTTCTGATCTGGCTCGCCGCCCAGCTCTCGAACAACCACGAGGGCGGCTACTGGGCGATCATGGGCGTGCTCGCGGGAGCGGGGCTCGTGATGGCGCTGTCGCAGCTCCTCGGCGGCTGGACGAAGTGGGGGATACCGCGGCTGTCGGCCTCCTTCTTCCTCTTCGCCTTCGTGCCGGTCGCGATCGTCTCACTCTGGGTGATCGTCGCCGGCGAGCCCGGCAACGCCTGGCTCCACCGGCACGTGCTCGCGTGGTCGAGCGACATCCACGTGCGCAGCGTCCTGAACGACGTCATGAGGTACATCCCGGTCTTCGCCTTCGGCACGGGCCTCGTCTTCGGCTTCACGTTCGACACGGCCGGACCGGTCGTGCGCGACACCGCAGTTCGCCGTCGCACCGCCGCTCCGGCGCCGGTCGAGGATCGGACCGCCGCCGACGAGCCGACGACGGCGGAGCGGAGAACGACCGTCTCCGAGCGGGAGTACGCAGGGACCCGCCACGGCGCTCCGCCGCCGGAATAGGGCTTCACGCATCCTCGGGGAGCCGCCCTTCGGGGCGGCTCGCTCGTGTCAGGGATGAGCGGCGCGCCCGGCTCCGTCGATAGGAAAGGCATGGCCGCAGCCGCACCACACCGAGCTTCGAGCGAGCGTGGGGCGGTGCTCCTCCTCGAGCACTGTGCTGCGCTCGACCCACGCGACACCGCCCGTCCGCGCGCCTACACGCGCCTCGAGGAGGCTCTAGGACAGCGGCTCGCTCGGCTCCTGCTCGGCTCGCTCGTCGGCGATCACCGGCTGTCGCCGCGCGACCTCGTCGGCTGACGAAGCTCCTCGTCGCCGAAGATCCGGACGAAGAGGAAGATCGCGCCGAAGGAGAGGAAGGCGAGGATCACCGAGAGCGCCTGCGAGATGCCGATCGCGACGAGGCCGAGCCAGATGAAGAGGCCGAACCCGACCGCCCACAGGAAGGCCGAGACGCCTGGCGCGATGCTCGGGGGCCGCAGGTGCACGCGAGGATCCTACTCGGCGCCGGACGGCGGCACGATCTCGGTCGGCTGGATGGCGAGCCGCTCCTCGCCGATCTGCTCCTCGGCCTCGTCGACGGCCCGATGCGTCCCGCGCTCGACGGCGCGGGCCCGCTCCTCGAGCTCGCGCATCCGCGCGCGGAGCCGCTCGGTCGCGTCGGCGTCCTCCCGGTAGGCGGCGCCGCCGAGCTCGAGCTGCGTCCGCCGGAACTCGGTGCGAAGCCGCGCGAACTCCGAGCCCCTTCGGCGTCGGACCATAAAGATTCGCCGAGCCGGTTGCGCTTTCGTCCACCGCTCCTACTGACCTTTCGCCTTGGCCTTGCGGCCTTCTCGTACGGCCCTCAGGTTCGGTTTCGACCTACTTGCGCTCCGTGCTCGGCGCAAGCGGCACTCTAGGGAGGCGCAATGGGCCGTGCAACCTCGCAGACCACGCGGTGGCCGCAATTTGCGAACTTTTCCTTTTTCCACAGTCTCACAGCCTTTCTTGCATCCTGTGGAGGAGTCTGTGGAAAAGTGGGGCGGGCGGCGCCAGACGCCGTCAGGACATCTTCGGACTTGACATAACGCCCGTTATCGTGCGTTCGGCTACGGGGCCCGCTGCCAGCTCGGCTCGTCCTCGATGATCCCGTTCGTGTGCGTCAGCTGGACGATCCCGCTTCCATCGGCGTGCGCCTTATAGACCTCTTGGTGCTCGTCGCGGAACCAGATGAAGGTGAGCCAGCGGCCGTCGGGCGCGAACGCGGGATCGCCGCCGCGGGCAAGGACGCGGTGCAGGCCGCGGCCGCTGGGCCTGATCGTCCAGATCCCGAGCGGTTGGGACGACGGCCAGTGGGCGCCACGGCCGAACGCGATCAGTCGTCCGTCCGGCGACCAGGCCGGGTTGCCCTCGACGGTCTTGAACCGGCGGCGGAGGAGGATGCGGACGCGCCGCCCGTCGGGACGGACGAGCACGATCTTGTCGACGGGGCGGCAGTCGCAGGCGATCAGGTTTCCCCGCGGCGACCAGGCGGGCGCGTCGCAGCTGCCGTGCGTCCGCCACCTCGTGATGTGACGCTCGCCGCGGCCGTCGGCGCGGATGCGGAAGATCTCCGATACCGCGGCGGAGCGGACGAATGCGATCCAGCCTCCATCCGGCGACCAGGTGGGCTGCCAGTCGGCGCCGCCGTCGTCGGTCAGTCGGCGCACGGCCCCGCCGTCGGCGTTCATGACGAACAGGTCCGGGTCGCGCTCGTCGCCCGCCCGCGCCGAGAAGGCGATCCGGCGGCCGTCGGGCGACCACGCGAAGCTGCGGATGTCGGCGTAGCCGGACGGCGTCAGATCGACGGTCCCGCCGCCGTCCGGGTTGACGCTGAACAGATGGAGGTCGGGCGGCTCGTTGCCGCCCAGCGGTCGCAGGTACCCGATCCGGCCGTTGCCCGCCCCGCCGCGTGCCCCCGCGGACGCGGCGACGACGAGCGCCGTCCCCACCAGGCAGACGGTGAGCCGCAAGTGCACGCCTCTGTCGTACCCGCAGCCAGGCGGTGGTGTAACCGGGATTCCTGTGGAAAGATTTGACCAAGGCCCGGCGACCGCCGGGTCTTTCAGACGAGCGAGACGCCCACGCCGGAACGCAAGCAGACACCTGCCGAGCTCGCGGCGGAGCTCGGGATCCATCCGAGCACGCTCAACGTCTGGCTGCGGCGCACGTTCCCGCGCTCTCGCTCGCAGCGCAAGCGGCGCTGGGTCCTGACGGACGCGCAGCGGCGGGCGGCCTACGCCCACTTCGGCCGCAGACGGAGAGCGCAGGACGGCGCAGCTCCTCCGCTGCCGAGCGTCGCCGCCTCGAACGGAGCGCGCCGGAACGGCCACGGCCCGCCGAACGGGAACGGCGGCAACGGCGGCTGGGCGCCGCCCGCTCCCGACGACGACCTGCCGCCGCGCATCCGCCGCCGCCGGCTGCGGCGCCGCCAGCAGGCGAGCCGCGTCCCGCACCGCTTCGCGCTCGCGCTTCTGATCTTCCCACTCGCCCTGATCGGCGCGGGCGCCGTCGCGGCGGCGCTCGGCGGCCAGGCGGCCGTGAAGTCGACATGCTCGCTGAACGCGCTGCGCCCGCTCCGCATCGGCGAGAACTCCTTCGTCTTCGCCTCCGACGGCTCGCTGCTCGGGTCGATCCCGTCGTCGCGGAACCGCCAGCCGCTCCAGCTGCGGGAGACGGCGAAGTGGATCCCCAAGGCCACTGTGGCGATCGAGGACCGGCGCTTCTACGAGCACGGCGGCCTCGACTATCGGGGCATCCTGCGCGCGGCGATCACCGACCTCCAGAAGGGCACCTTCGCCCAGGGCGGCTCGACGATCACGCAGCAGCTCGTCCGGAACCTCTACATCGGGAACGACCAGCGCACGCTGGAGCGGAAGCTGCGCGAGGCCTGCCTCGCGCTCCGGCTCAGCGCGTCGTGGTCGAAGAACCGCATCCTCACCACGTACCTGAACCAGGTCTACTACGGCAACCACGCGTACGGCATCGAGGCCGCCGCGCAGACCTACTTCTCGCGAAGCGCGCGTCGCCTGAGCCTGGCGCAGTCGGCGCTCCTCGCGGGCCTCCCGCAGGCGCCGTCGGTGTACGACCCGCTCCACCGGCCGAAGGTGGCGCTGCAGCGGCGGAACGAGGTCCTCCGCGCCATGGCCGCCTCGCGCTACATCACGCCGGGGCAGCTCCGCCACGCCCTGCGACGGCCTCTCGGCCTCGAGCCGGGGAGCATCTACACGCGGATCCGGCAGCCGTACTTCTTCCAGTTCGTCGAGCAGCAGCTCGTCCGGGGCTTGGGCAGGAAGCGCGTCCGAAGCGGCGGCCTGCGCGTGAAGACGACGATCGACCCGCGCCTCCAGCACGCGGCCGAGCAGGCGATGAAGGACCACCTGCGAACGAAGACGGACCCGGCGTCCGCGCTCGTCGCGATCGACCCGCGCAGCGGGAAGATCCGCGCGATGGCGGTCGATGTGCCGAGCGGCGAGCGCCTCCAGTTCAACCTCGCCTCGCAGGGCCGCCGCCAGGCGGGCAGCGCGTTCAAGCCCTTCACCCTGACGGCGGCGATCGAGAACGGGATCTCGCTCTCGTCGACCTTCAACGGACCGCCCTCGCTCCTCATCCCCGACCGGCGCTGCGAGACGAACAACGAGCCGTGGGAGGTGCACAACTCCGCCGACGAGTCGGCGGGGACCATGAGCCTCATCGACGCGACGGCGTACTCGGTGAACACGATCTTCGCCCAGCTCGCGCTGAAGGTCGGGCCCGACCAGGTCGCGAAGTGGGCACATCGGGTCGGCATCGAATCGCCGCTCCAGCCCGTCTGCTCGATCACCCTCGGCACGAACCCGGTGTCGCCGCTCGAGATGACCTCCGCGTACGGCACGTTTGCGGCGCACGGGATCAGACACCGCCCGCAGTCGCTCGAGCTCGTGCGCGCCGCCGACGGCCGGTACCTGGGCGGCGGCGGGGTCGGCTACCGCGCCATCTCGGCCAACACTGCCGACCTCGTCACCGCCGTGCTCCAGGGCGTCATCCAGCACGGCACCGGGACGGCGGCGAACATCGGCCGGCCCGCGGCGGGCAAGACGGGGACGGCCGAGAACTACCAGGACGCGTGGTTCTGCGGCTACGTCCCGCAGCTCGTCACGTGCGTCTGGGTCGGCTATCCGCACCGCGAGATCTCGATGCAGTACATCGAGGGCTACGCCGCCGTATTCGGCGGCACGATACCGGCCTCGATCTGGCACGACTTCATGACCGAGGCGCTCACGGACGTGCCCGTCGCAGACTTCCCGACGGCGTACGACCACGGCTCGGCCGTGTCAGGCGGCGGCTACTACCAGACGACCTCGCCCACGTACACGCCGCCGGCCTACACGCCGCCGACCACCACGACCACCACCACGGCGACGCGGCCTACGCCTCCGCCGCCACCTCCCCCG
>Ga0268251_10000126_pt1 | contig 32734 bp, 27 predicted proteins | sample AgamicAsMae_FD_200527 | JGI IMG/M metagenome (GOLD analysis project Ga0268251, IMG submission 200527) | Agave microbial communities from Guanajuato, Mexico - As.Ma.e (v2) (version 2) | ecosystem: Host-associated > Plants > Phyllosphere > Phylloplane/Leaf | place: Guanajuato, Mexico | collected...
GTGTATAAGAGACAGATCTACTATCAGCCAAGTGGTTCATCACCATATATAGGTCATCATACTATACTTGCCGCGAGCAGTAGCGAGTTTTGCCGCTCTCTGTTGTTCAATGGGCAGGGCAGACTATCTAAGGGCAGAGCAACCCCAAATTGGCTCGTGCCTTCCTCGACCGCAAACCATAGAGAGTATTCATTCTAGCTAGCAAAAAGTATAGTCGTCAACTCGAAACATGACCTTGCGGCTCTCAAAGTCGCGAACAGAGAAGCAAGATCGAGAAGTCTCAAAAGCACAGGCATAAGTGACTGAATAGCTGAGAGCATCTGTAGCATTGTTGATAACAGCCATTGTCAGCCGGCGCTTTTCGAGATTACGGCTTTCACTTTCAAGCAGCTTATACTGACGGCGCGACAGAAGGGCTCATTTCTGATTGCATATGATTCCTCCCTACCTCTGCTGGTCCGGACATCAACTGCTTGAATGTAGATGTTATCTACGACTACAGCTTGTCATGTAGTAGCAACGCACGTGGTTGTGCGCTTCTAGTCCTTTAACAATATTTTCATGATGTCGTTGATGCAGTCCAGCATGATTAGAATACTATGCTCTCGCTTGCTCAGCTGAGCTTCGGCGTTTTGAAGGTAGACGTCAATGCCATTGATTGATGACGATTTCGTTGTCACTTGCGGAAGTTTTATGTATGTGAGTCTTGTGTCCAGCTTGACGATGCGACGGTTAATCTGGTGGGTTTCATGGAAAGCCTCTTGCCAGCCCGCATCGATGCGTGGCCAAGTGCGGGTATCATCTGGCTTGACTTCTACTGCAGGCACCGGTGCAGTTTTCCCCCTTTCTGTCTCTCCCGTACTGTCCTGGACAGACGAGACCAACTTCGAACATTCCCGGCAATCGACGGGGTGTAGAGCACCAGTAAGAGGAGAACAACAGCCCTCTGATGATCCGGGTGATTGATAGAGCTCCTCCAGGGATGGTCAAGATGCTCCTGGTACCAAACAGAAAGTGTCGATAATTCGTCGTGTTGTGAGATGGCTTCTGCTTCCAGCTTTGCACTTGTTCCTCGAACTGTGACAGTTGCACACGGCCGTGGAAGTTCTGGTTCAATCGCTTGTACAGTTTAGTGTTTTGATCGTAATTCCACTTCTCGCATTGGTACTCGTCGTCGAGTGCGGACTGAGTGAACGGATCATATAAGTCGGTACGGTCAAGTCGCCAAGATTCCATAACCTTATCAAGGTTGTCTTTCCCTTGTGTTGTGGGACGATAGTCAAGCGGGTCAGATGCAAAACCTTCGTCCGAGACATGGCTAGGCTGCTTCGTCAAAGCTCCGGCGTAATCCTTCTCGAGTTGCTCCAGGTTGTCGTCAGTGAGCCACTGTAAGGAGGGATCGTATTAGCGGGCGAGACGCTTTGAAGGAGAAAGAATTCCTACTCGTGGGACAGCAGGGACCGCTGACGCTCCGCATTGCGTTGGATTGGTGAGACTGATGGTAGTCATCACGACGTGGTTCAACCAAGGATGGCAGCACCACGAGAGCCTCTAAAAATCTGCTGCGTTGCAACGCCTGAAATCCAAGAACTACCATCGAAACAATAACAGGAGTAGTGGTACCAGCTGGCGCTCAGGTGGTACATAGTGGGCCGCTAATATGCAAGAGCGCCAAGCATGCAGTATAAATCACCTACATGCGCGCATGCGTGTTTCAAGGGTTCCCGCTCCGTTTGTGGAGTTGACCATAATGCAGAGGAGGGAAAGGCCAGAAGTTATGTATGGGTGACTGGACAATTGTCAATTGAGACGATAACATACAATGCATAGGTGAACATACAACAAGACGTGTAGAGGCAGCAATGCCGTAGTGTTTAGCCAAAGACAGAAGCACAAGAGGAGGACTGTCAGATAAGGAAAGCATACAGCGATAAACTCTTCTTGTCCGAGATTCTTCACGACTAGATTGTAGTTGGACAACAATTCCTGCAGAGCTTCTTGAAATACGCAAAATTGTTCAGAACTAACCATTCACGAGATGTAGATCTGTTCTCATTTCTTCGAGACAATAAAGCCATCGTTGACAACGTACCTCGTGACCAGAATCAACACGCAATCAGTGCTCCATCTTCTCGACGATAGCAGCATCCACGTCAAGCGTGTTGAGCACCGTAGCAGCTCCTCTCTTTTCCAGACTTTTCTTCACAGGGTTCTTGGCCTCGAACACCTCCGAGAGTTCTTCCAAAGTACGGTCTTTAGTCTCGGGCCAGTATAAGTAGATTACACCGAACTCAACGAGATCCCAGAATACGAATACAAGGTAGAAGTAAGCGCCGATGTTGGCGAAAGCAGGGCCTGAGCCGTATTGGATGACGGCTGAGCTGACGTTCGAGGCGAAGTTGCCTACTGCAGTACCCTTTGCGCGTGTGGAGGTGGCGAGCGTTTCTGCAATGTACATGCTTTGAAGAGGTCTGGTGGATGTTGTTAGCACGAGGCGATAGCGGGAGTTGGAAAGAACACCAATGACTTACGTCCAGCCGAAAGAGAAGACGATTCCAAACAGATAGATGAAGGCGATTGTGGTGTTAGCTGCCGATTTGTTGCTGATATTCTCCTGTGCAAGTTTGCTCGTGCCGCAAATTATGGCAAAGCAGGCCGAACAGAAGACGATCGAGTAAAGTAACAGTGGTCTACGGCCAACGACATCTGTCATGCGGGCTCCGAGGATCGCTGCAAAAAAGCAGATGACGGGATAGATGCCGTTCAGCATGAGTTTGGTGCTCTGAGCCGTGATGCCAGCATTCTCAAGCATGACAGGAAGATAGTAGGACGTTACGCTGTTGCCACTCAACTGGCCGAAACAAGCCATTCCAAGCACACATATAAGTCGGCGACGGGCGGAATGTGTGTTGACCAGTTCGGAATAGTCCCATCCCTTCTTGTCGGAAGCATCTTGACGGATTTGGTTTTGCATCTCCCTAAGCTGAAGAAGGACGATGGGGTGCGATTCATCACCTTCGCCGTGGTAGCGAGCTAGAACCTTAGTGGCTTCTTCCATGCGGTCTTGGGCACAAAGCCATCTATGACGTCTCAGTATGCGCAGCGATGTCTCGATGGACAACAACGAACCTCGGACTTTCAGGTATGAACCAAACACCAACGGCTACGACGACGGAAGAAACCAGCTGACACCACAGTGGAATTCGCCAGCTGATGTCTGTCTTTACGTGCTGGGCACAGGCGTATATAACCCATGAAGCAAGAATGGAACCGATATCTGGAGGATCAGATTAGCAGGCATCAATGCCGAGCTTCGAACAGCCTGAACTTACACCACGTGCAGTTGTACAAACCAGTCAACGTTCCTCGCCATGCAGGATGAGCCATCTGTGAGCATGTCAGTCGGCCTGCTCAATTTAGATCAAAGATATGGCATACCTCAGCGACGTAGCATGGTGCACTGACGCAAGCGAAGCTCACCCCGAATCCAAGTACGAAGCGGCCAGCCAGGAACATCCCTCTGTTAATAGACGGAGCTTGAATACAAGTCCCGATGACCACGATGATTGCACCCGTGAACATGCCGGCGCGACGTCCAAAGTAATCATTGACTGGTCCGCTGAACAATACGGCTGGGATGCTTCCAATATTATAGATCGCAAACGTGATACCAGTGCTGCTTCCAGCAGACTCCCTGTTGACGTCAGTATCGGTGATTCAAAGAAGCTTCTGCGAACAGGCGTGCTCACATGTCGAAATATTTGAGATAAGTGTCCATGGCATTGAGGCCTCCCATAAGACTGCCTAGGGGGGCGATCAGCACAACTCGTGGTGTCGTTATAGAGGGACCTCACCGTCGTATCCGTTGAGGCAGCCGCAGAGGTAAGCAATAGTCAGACAGCCATAGAGCTTTAGCATGCTCGACGTCCAAGGACTTTGCTTGATGTGTACAGCGTCCTCTGACAGCTGAACAGCAACCTTTGCATCATGGAACTCATGGTCCAAGTCATCGACGTGCGTGACGCCATCTTTTTTTATATCCATAACGATCGAAGTGGGAATGAAGCAGATTGAGAAGAAGAAAATGAGATGTCAAACTTGCTACCATACAAGCGCCTACCTGCTTTTATACGTTGCCATGGCGTGTACCAAGTACTCAATAGACTGCAATACACTTCCACCTGAGGACTTTCATCCGGCGACTGTCTAAGACCTGCTGATCGTCGAGTGATCCTACTTGCTAGATACCGCGGGGAGAAAATCTGGAGATAGATTGATCTGCATGTCCGGGGTAAGTTTGGGGTATGGTTGCATCGCAGGATTCATATTATACGAGACGGTAGCATGTGCCCCCGCCGGCGAGGTTGTTGACAGTTGAAGAAGATTGGATTGTTAGAGCTCGTCAACTGATACTCCGAGATTCCGTTGGACGATTGATATCTTGATACCCCGCAGATGTTCTTCTAATTAACCATGGCTTTTCCGATTGGCCGCGATTGAACCGAGCTCGGGTCAGGTAATGCCGCACCCAGGACCTCTCCGCGTGCTGAAGTTTGTAACGCTCGCAGCTATCACGATGCACAGTGTTTCCGAGAAACAATTAGTGTCCATCAAGAAGCGACTAGCGTCGAATCTCTTTGGATAAGTCTCTCTGTTCCAAGTAATCGTGTATTGTTATGGTGAAGACTACGCTGTTTACCTTCGCGGGAGGAGTGTAGCATAAGTGTGGAAGTTACAAACTTTTAGCACATAGATAGGAAGCGACACTGCGCCTTCCTTCCCCTCGCCTTGGCTGCTTCCTTCGCGGAGGGATCGGTGGCTTGTCTGCAAGTGCATCAATTGGCGACAAGACGTTTTGGGAAATGTGCTTGTTCATCAACACCGGGGTTGTCTTGGGTGTCATGCCGAAGAGGGCTCAATCTACCGAGAGGGGTTCGGCGACTGTGAACTGGTGATAGCTTGGAAACGTGAAAGTCAGATGATCTGGCTTGTCATATCTGGTCATAGAGCTTCAACACAACCATCATCAAACACTCAGAGTCTTGCAAAATGTCTACAGAAAGGCAGACCCTTACTCGGCTCAGCAGTATGGCTCTGCCCGTAAGCTTGACAGCAGCCGCAGACCATCACTCAGGACAATCGTCGGACCTCGACATATGCAACCCGAAGATCGTTCATCGCAATCGTCTCCCAGCCCGTTCGTACTGGATACCAGAAAAGTCCCTTCTCTTGAATGGCACTTGGGGGTTTGTCTACTCACCAACCCCCAAGCATGCGCCTCATCCTACCTTATACTCCGATGGCCTCAGCAGCCTCGTGGATGCTTTGACGGTTGATGGGAATGAAGGTCAGACTGCAGACATCAAATGGTCCTCGATCACCGTTCCAGGACACTGGCAGCTTCAGGTAAGATTGTTAATGCACTCCTAGCAAGCAGTACACTAACTTTTGCAGGGCTATGGCAAACCTCATTACACCAACACAGTCTATCCGTTTCCAGTATGCCCTCCTTTTGTGCCTACAGAGAACCCTACAGGAACCTATCGCAGGAACTTTTTCGTTCCTTCCTCCTGGTCTGAGGATTCTCAGATTCGACTTCGGTTCGACGGTGTCGACAGCGCGTACCATGTCTACCTCAACGGACAGAAGGTTGGCTATTCTCAAGGCTCGAGAAATCCAGCCGAGTTTGACATCACCGAATTCGTAAACCGCGGAGAGGATGTTAATCGTCTGATTGTCACTGTTTACCAATGGTCTGATGGCTCCTATATTGAGGATCAGGATCAGTGGTGGCTTTCAGGCATCTTCCGGGATGTGCATCTGGAATGTTTCCCAAGTAAAGTACGCATCGAGGATGTGTTCATCAAGACAGAGCTGGACGGTGACTACAAAGATGCGAAGCTGCGCGTTGAAGTGAGTCTCACAATACACGAGGCTGCCGAGGCCATGCTGTCTCTGCGAAGCCCAAATGGCTCTTCCATCATTAGTGAGAAGATACAGCTTTCTGCCGATGAATCGCTCAGCTCGCATGTGTTCAACGTATCGGATCCTGCAAAGTGGACTGCGGAGGCACCTCATCTCTACACTTTCGAGATCAGCCTACTGGGGCCAAAGTCTGACACCATCCTCCAAACAGTCAAGCAGCGGGTTGGGTTCAGATGTATTGAGACCATCAAAGGCAACATTTGTGTCAACGGCAAGCCACTTCTCCTGAGAGGCGTCAACCGTCATGACCACCATGCATTGTTCGGTCGAGCTGTACCTCTGGCTTACATGAGAAGAGACCTGATGATCATGAAGCAACACAACATCAATGCTCTCCGCACTTCTCACTATCCCGCAAATCCAAAGTTGTATGAACTTTGTGATGAGCTCGGTCTTTGGGTCATGGATGAAGCGGATCTGGAATGCCATGGATTCTACGATGCTGTCGAACGACCTCAGAATCTGCCTCCAGACATGGATTATGAGGAACGCAAGAAGTACACCTTTGACAAGGCAGCCAAGTTCACCAGCGATAACGAAGACTGGAAGATTGCCTATCTCGACCGCATGGTGCAGATGGTAGAGAGAGACAAGAATCACCCTTCCATCATCATGTGGTCTCTCGGCAATGAAGCCTTTTATGGCCAGAATCACGCCGCCATGTACGAATGGGCGAAATCTCGAGACCCAGAGCGTCCGGTCCATTACGAGGGAGATGTCAACGCGAAATCTGCTGACATGTTCTCCTACATGTATCCTCCCATCGAAAAGCTTATTGGTCACGCAACAGAAGAAGGCGATGACTTCAAGAAGCCCATTGTGCTCTGCGAATACGGTCATGCCATGGGCAATGGACCAGGTCTCCTAGAGGACTACCAAGAAGCTTTCCGCAAATATCGCAGACTCCAAGGTGGCTACATCTGGGAGTGGGCAAACCATGGTCTTCTCAAGACCGAAGGTGACAAACAATTCTATGCCTATGGTGGAGACTTCGGAGATGTGCCCAACGACGACACTTTCGTCATGGATGGGCTTTTGTTCAGCGATCATACCCCAACTCCGGGCCTGACAGAGCTGAAGAAAGTCATTGCTCCTGTCCGAGCTTGGATTGAGGACAAGAAGCTAGTGGTTAGGAACGAGTTCGAGTTCATTTCGCTGGGCCACTTGATCTCAGACTTCAAGGTCGAGGTCCTTGGTATTCGGTATCACCACTCTCAAGGCTAACATATATTTGAGCTTGACTAACGTGCTATAGACCTGACCGTGTACTGTCTGGACCGATTCAGCTACCTCACATCGAGCCCGGTACTGAAGCTAAGATCGATTTGCCTGACGAAATTTTCAAAATCCATCGTCCCAATGGAACAGAGGTGTGGTTGACTGTGGACTTCCGTCTCGGTGTCGCGACTCCATGGGCCGAAGCTGGTCACTCGATCACATGGGTTCAGGAACAGCTCTCTGCCAAAGACGACAACCATAGCTACGGTATTGAGAGGCCCATCATGTCGAGTGCCATCACCGCCAACGAAACTCAACTCCACTACCGCTTCGTCGGCTGTGATTTCCACTTCAACTTCTCCAGAGCCAGAGGAACACTCGTCGAGTGGATATACGGTGGTAGATCAGTGCTCAAGAAGCGCGAAGCACCAGATGATCCACTACTAGCCCTCGACTTTTGGCGCGCACCAACCGACAACGATGCCGCCTCCATGAGCAAAGAATGGAAACGCTACGGCCTCGACGCCATGACACCCCAACTCCGCAGTTTCTCGCTTGAAGAAAACGGACCCGACAAAGCTCGCCTGACTGCTGTCTACTACTACGGCCCTCCAGTGCTAGCCTGGGGTTTCCTCGCAAAGGTCACCTACGAGATCTCCTCTGCAGGTCAACTATCCATAAAAGTCCACCTCGCTCCTCAAGGAAACGCACCCAGCACACTGCCCAGGGTAGGTTTGAACATCCAACTCGACTCCTCCTTCCAACAAGCAACCTGGTACGGTGCCGGCCCCGGTGAATCCTACTCGGACAAAGCAACCTCCCAACAACTAGGCATCTGGAACTCTACAATCGCAGCCTTGCAAACCCCCTACGAAGTCCCCCAAGAGAACGGCAATCGCATCTCCACACGCTGGGTCAAAGTCCTCAACGAGCAAGGCTTGGGAATCAAAGCAACATATCTCCCAGGACCAAAGGAAAAGGAGTTTTTCCAATGGGCGTGTTGCTTGCATGATGCCAAGGAGTTGGAAAGAGCCAGACATCCTTGCGATCTGGTCAAGAGGGAGAGTCCGCTGTGGAGGTTAGATGCTGATAATGCTGGCGTGGGGACTGCGGCTTGTGGGCCGGGTGTCAAGGAGGTGGATCAGGTCGAGTGTAGGGAGAGGGAGTTTACGTTTGTGTTGGAGCCTGCTATAGATTTCTAGACGAGGGGGTAGATGTGCGATGTGCTGAGCTACAGTATTCATGTTGTGTTTCTTGTAGACGGCTTTCTCTTCGAATAATCGTTTTCGATTTACATCCTCATGATCCCATATTTTCATCTTCTCATCATGTTACTGGCGTTGATTACCACGTTGTTAGTCGCAAACAAACTTTAAAAGTATTGCTATACATCGGTACCAGGCACAGAAGGTACCAGTTGGGTAGGCATGTATTGGAGTCAGGGTGACATCCCGAACAACACGATTTGTTTCCCTTTTCTCTCCCTTTTCTCCCCCTTTTCTCCCCTTCTCCGGCACATCAAATGTTCTATGATAACAGAAAACACGAGTGAAAGTGTTAGCGAAGACTTGTTGACAAAACATGTGCAGAAGTCAGAACTACTGGCGAAATGCCTCGAACACTCTACTATTACCACCGAAGCACCCAGACGAAGTTCAGATCACAAAGTAAACGAATCATACACATCGTGAACGTAACAATATCATCTTGATTAGTCTGCAATGTAGCTATGACAGCCCCCCAAAGCATTGGTAATACCAGAATGTGAATACAAATAAGAAATGCACAATCAATGTGCTGATCATATGAAGGCTGGGGGAGAGTTTGCAACCATCTGCGCTTTCCTCGAGTTCAGAAAGTCGTCCACCATTCGCTGTCCAGGCGAAGATCCTTTGCTCTTCTTTGTGTCCTGCGTCGGCGTATAGAAAGGAGGAATTGTTATGCCATCAATCATTCCAGTGGGCCTTGGGGGTGAGATGTTCTCTTTGCTGTCAGCAGCGTAAGGGCCCTCCGAGATCCGACGCAATGTGTCATCGAATGTGGTTGGTGCCACAGCTCTACGTCGAATGTTGAGACTTGAAGCTTCCAGATTGCGATTGTTCCGATACATCACGCGCAGGTCTAGTGCCGACTTTGGTGCCTTGACAGGTTCTTCTCTGCCAGCAGAGTCGATTTCTTTGGCTGCCGGACCATGACCATGTCGCGCGGAGCGTGTGGTCAGGCTTGATTTCTCGCGTACAAGCGCGCTTGTCGATTGACGTTCTCGGAGCGTTGATGAAGACAGCGTGGACCGGTCTGCGTCAGCCCGCTGACTTGCTTTGCTAGAAGTCCTTTCCATAACAGATGTCCCAGAACCTGAAGCAGATCTTTGGCCAGAAGACGTGCTCGAAGGATTGGTACGACGACCTGATGCTCTGCTTGATGATCTGCCGGTCTCGATCAAAGGATACCTCTCGTTCATGATGCTTGAAGCTCGAGAACGTAGCTCAGGACGGCTCTTCGAGGCTTGGAGCATTGGTGAACTCTGTTGCAGGCTTTCGCTTGAATCGTGAGAGTTACTGTTATTCGGGAAGTAGTCAAGTCCGATCGCAACAGTATCCCCAATAGGTGCAGGTGTCATGCTAAAGTCTTCAATTTCTTTGCTGAACCAGGCTCTCCACTCATTACTTGGTTTGGGTGCGTAGGTGGAAGGTCCATTCACAGGTCGTGGGGAAGATTCAAGAGGATAACGCTTGACCTCGCGCCCGGTAATCGTAACAAAAGTACCAACAGCATCAGGAGTGATGGACCTCGAGTATATACTGGGCGAAATGACCTGTTGTCGAATGTCATGAAGATCCGCACCGTTGCCAAACGTCGGTGCAGCAGCGTCGTAGGATTCGTGTCGGACAGTAACAGGCAAGCTGGAGCTGTTGACGTTCTCCAACGGTCGCAATTCGTATGGATTATCTCCCTTGATGCAATAACTGAGGGCTTGTGAAACAACGGGTGAGCCTTCCTCCAACGCAGCTTGCCAGCGATTTTCTGATCTCTCCACACGAGAAGCAATCTGCTCATCTGACGGCGCAACCGGTCCTGCTGGGCGGCGCTTCTTCGAACGAATGCTTGGCGCGATGCTCCACCACGACGACTTCCGGGTGATTTGATGAGGTGGGTTGGGAGCTGGGCGCGTAGGAGATTCGGGAATAGCAGGTTCTGGGGCGACGATCCGAATCGTCTCGGAGGCTGGCGATAGCGGTGGAGAGTCGTTGAACAAAACAGCAGGCATGTTAGGTTTGACGTCCTCGACGACAATGGTCGGCATATCAGAGCCATTGATGCGTTCCTGGAGTGCATCATACAGGCGCTTACTATCCTCTGACTTGCGTTGAAGGTTGGATTGGCTAGGACGGCGAAGTGGAAGACGCAACGCTCGACCCAAGAAAGAGCCTGTGGATGGTTCCTGTGGAGTATAGACAAGGGCTGGTGTTGCTGTAGTCTCCTCAATCGAGGGAAGGCGTTTTCCAGGACGTGAAACAGTCGAGTTGGACCAACTCGTGATTCGTGATTGTGTACTGGAAGAAGCACCTTGGGAGGAGAACGGTGACCTGGGCAGAGATACTCCAACGTCGGGTGCAGCCGAGAAGCTGTCATCATTCGTCTTGTACACATCGAAATGCAGATTCCTGGCTTCTACATGCTGAGCAGGAAATTGTGACTGGACCCGCTTGGGTCTCGATAGCAGCTTCTTGAATCTGCCCTTCAGCGAGTCCGAGACAGTCCTTCCTTTCTTGAGCTTTGCAGGAGCTGCCGACTTGTCTTCAGACTTGACCTCGATGGGCGGAGCAGTAGAGAAGATGTTGTTGGATTCTTCGACGAAATTGTAAGGTGGTACAGACGTGTCATACTGAATGGATGGCGCTGGAGTCGGCGATTTGGAGAAGCGTTTTCTCAAGGGAGCGGCGAAAGACTTTCTCTCGCGAACCTCCTTTTTGTGAAAGCCTTGCAGATAGGCATCCCAAGCAGCAGTCTTGATCTCGTCATCTGTCTGCAGGTCACGAGTCTGTCGCCTGGAGGCAGTGCTAAGTTGTGACTCTGACACATCCGTCAAGGTGACTGTAGGGTCGTTGGAAGCCTCAAGAGCAAACCGATAGGGTGTATCCGGTAAGAGAGACTGCCGGTTTGCTGGACGCACAGGTATAGTTGCAGGAGCAGTCGCAGGTCCAGGGACAAGACGAGGACGTTCGAGACGCTCAGGCTTCTGAGTAGATCTGCGTCGGTTGTCATCAAAATGGCTGCCCTCAGAGCGACGAGAGCGACGACGTTGAGGTCGGTCTCCTTGAGAGTGACGGTACGCGCGTGTGTAGGCTTCTACGGCTGCGACTTCTGCATACTTGGGCTCATTCGATATCGATGGCTCGAAGGGCTTATGGCTGCTCGAGGATGATGATTTGGCCCTACGTAGGCGTAGAGCAGCATCACTGTTAGCCTGAGACAGCATCGGAGCTTCCTTCGGGGTTGTTTGCTGTGAGTTGGTGATGGTTACGAGAAAGCTAGGAAGACGTATGCGGCGATACCAATGCTTTGGTATGAGATGCATTTGTGTAATTGGTTTGATCAGTCATGAAGAAGGCAGAGCCCACCCTGTATTCTTTCGTGCCTGCACTTTGCAAGAGGCAAGAAGTCCTTGGATGCCCCTTCCCGTTCATCAAGGAGCTCCATACACCTCAAGGACTCACTTCCTGACAACAACGACAAAGTCACAATACAGTACCCGAGACACATACCTATGGTTATATTGTGTGATATACTAACCATTGGACAGTTGGAGCTCTCTTCATCTATTTGTGAGCCTTGCACGAGTATGGGTACTCCAACAGCTTCAGAGCCAGGAAGACTATGTTGCAATTCTGCTGTCGCACTTCATTCTCAGGTCAAAGGTGGTTCACATTCGCGCTATGCAATGGAAGTTGTTAAACATCGAGTTGACGGGTCATTCCTCGAAGGACGACCTGTGCCAAGGAGTGATGATAGCCATGGCCGGATAACATTTCGCCGAGATGACCGAAAATGACTCAAAGCACAGGCCAGCCGTCCCGAGCTCTCCTGCCGAGGCATGTGAAGCTGGCTCGAAGTGGAAGGTGGCTGGTTTCGTGACGCGCATGACGCCTCATCATCACCCTAGCAGTTCGATACCCACCAGCCACTTTGAGAGACAGGACAAGTTGTTGTCTGGAAGAACCATCCATAATACTATGGGGTTACCATACTATAGTGTATACATAATGAAATAATAAGGGATATGCAGTTGATTATCCTCCGTAAACCATGACAAAAGAAACAAGAGTATGCAACACATCAGAAATCGATGATATGTCGAGCCGTACTCCAATGCAATGTGGCTCCACCGAGGACGCCATACAAGCTCATTCAGTCATGCCTTGAACGTCTACTCCGAAGATGCGAGGAACTCGTCAATCTCGGACTCGAGCTTGGCAGTGAGTCTGCTGATCTCCTTGCGAGCAGCCTCGAACGACTCTCTCATGTCCTCACGGATGGTCGAAGCATCCATCTCCTGGACCTTCTTGTAAGCCTTGTGGGCAGAGTCGGTCTTGGTGATAGCCTTAAGCTCCTCAAGACCGTACTCGCGCTGCGAGTTCTTGACCTTGTAGCCGCCGGCAGAGATGACCTCGGTGTAGTTGGCAGAACCACCACCGTTCCAGGCAAGGATCTAGTTCGGATTAGTACAGAGCTGAGGGGCGGAAAGATAGAGTTACTTACGTTGGCAGTGTCTGAGGGAACATCCTCGAGAGCACCAACAGTGGCGATGGAGAGAAGATCAGCCTTAAGCTTCTTGGGAGTGATCTCAGCAACGGCGTAGGCGGAGTTCTTGGAGGGCTGGAGGGAAAGGAGGTAGGCGAGAAGACCGGCGATGTGGGGAGAGGCCATCGAGGTACCGGAGATAACGTTGGTAGCAGTCTCGCTGCCGATCCAGGTGGAAAGGATGTTGAGACCGGGGGCGAAGATGTCGTTGCACTTGCCGAAGTTGGAGAAGTAGGCACGCTCGTCGGCGAGAGTGGAGGCACCGACGGTGACAGCCTTCTCAGCAGCAGCGGGGGAGTATCTGCAAGAGTCGGCGTTGTCGTTACCGGCGGCAACAGCGAAGTGGATGCCAGCGTCGACAGCAGCGTTGACAGCCTGGTCAAGGAGAGCAGACTTGCCACCACCCAGACTCATGTTGGCAGCGCTGCCCTTGAAGCCCTTTCTCTTGCCCTTCTTGGCCTTCTCAACCTGCTCGATGTGAGACTCGGCGGCGTACTCGACACCCTTGACGACATCGGACATGGAGCCTGAGCCGTTGGAGCGGAGGACCTTGACGGCCTTGACGTGGGCCTTCTTGGCAACACCGTACTTCTTGCCAGCGACGGTACCAGAGCAGTGAGTGCCGTGGCCGTTGCCGTCCTTGTCCTCATCACCCGAAGGGATGGTCTTGCCCCAAGAGGCACGGCCCTCGAAGTCGACGTGGTCAACGTTGGTTCCGGTGTCGATAACGTAGACATCGACACCCTCACCGCCGTCGGACGAGTAGAGGTACTTGTTGAATGTGCCGAAGGTCAGGCTGTCGCGGTGCGAGATACGAGCGAGACCCCAAGGAGCGCCCTTCTCGACGGCGGGGTCCTCGGACTTTGCGAGTGTGTGCATGACCTGGTCCTTCTCGACGAAGGCAACCTGAGAAACGATATGTCAGTAAAGCTCTATTGGGCCCAAAGTGGTCAGGTGGGCGTAGGCAGCAGCTTAGAGATCGCCACAGAACTGGCGCAAACAGTTCGAAAACAAGTTTGGCCAGGTTTCCGAGCCGTCTCGTGCGAAGCTGAGGAAGACTGAAAGAGAGATCGTGGGATTGTGTGTACTTACATCGGGGTGCTTGCGGATGGCGTCAATGACGGACTCGTCAAAGTGACCTGAGTAGCCCTTGAGGCCCTCCATGTTGTATGTGTGCTTGAGACCGTCAAAGACAGTCTCGAGGAAAGGAGCCTGCGATCTCTTGCGGAGCTCGAGCTTGGAGTTCGAGGTCTGCTCGTGGATGTCCTGCACCCAGTTGTGGTGAGCGGCGGCGTCATAGTGGTCGACGTGGTCCTTGAAGGCGATAAGGTACGAGTCGGGGATGGTCTCGGCATCAACAGATGAGATGAGAGGAGCAGCATCGTTGTTGATGCTCTGGTGGCCAAAGGTGTCTGCCTTGATGACAGGCTTTGCAGCTGCCAGCAGCGGCAGGAGTGTAAGACCTGCAATACCCTTCATGGTGAAGAGTGGATATGTGTATGTGGTTGGGAAGTGGATGCAGAAGAGAGGATGATAGAGAGGAGGTGGATGAAGGAGGGATGGAGTCGAGGATGAGTCGAGTTGATGAAGGACGAGGACTACCAGAGTGGGCGGCAGCTTGCCAATCTGGGGTCGTTATCAGAGGCCCGTGCTTACGCCGAAAACGTCATTTGACCTGATGGTCACGTTAACCGCAGTTTACCACACCATTGTTTCCACACTGGACGCTCAGCGTTGAGCTTATGATTCACTGCGGACGTAGGGATAATCTGAATCAACTGCTATCTATGTATTGTACCTTACTTGTAGATAAAATATAAAGGAGTGAACAACTTGTAAAGACCGCACAAGGCGATGCTATCGGCGACTCGGGGGTGTCGTTATCGTCCGTCTGTCGCCTTGGAAATGTGGAGCTATCTGGCGCTAGTGCAAACGACTCTACTCATTCGTCTGCGCGTGTGCCCTCTTCCTCGATTCACTGTTTAAGGCATCCGGTGCTGCGAAACATCGAACGCTCACGTGCGCCTCCACTGCAGTCGTTGTACCTGGCAACCTTACTGCTGCTATCTTCAGAGCCTTTACAGCCTAGGTCTTCGGCCCATCCCTTTTGCTATCTCCTTGGCTGGTGTATCCTCCATCTGCAAAGGCGCAGTGAAGCAATCATTCTACTTTGCGGGGTCGTCACTTGACTGCTTGATTGAGTCCGGAGAGAACGCCATCGGATTCCGGGTTACCTGCCCCTTGCGCAATCACAGTCACTTCCGGAGCAATGACATCGTTAGCTGTTCGCTCTGTATATATCGATCAGGACCGTTAATACCAAAATGGACAATCGATCTCCGACCCCCCGCCGGTATAGATCATCTACCAGCAACTCCAGTCCACCGACACAAGTCAGGACAAGTGCTCTCGCTTTACTTGTTCAAAGATTATCAAACCTCACGCACATCACTGCTGAATCGCTACGGAGTGCCCATGATGATCTCATCAGACTGTCTATCTTCTTTGATGACAATGACCAGAATGATGTCCAAGACCAATTTCGTCAAATTCGAGGCTTCCAAGCAGTTCTTCATGTTCTGGAATCAGCGGTCCAGTACGCAGAAGCACAAGGAGAGCTCAAGAATATCCTTCCGGAAGAGAACTTCGTCCAAGTTGGTGTCGATGTGCTAAATATCCTGACCAAAGCACTGCGTCGGCACCATGGAAACTCTCGCTACTTCACCAAACGAGTCTCTGGGGGAGGATGGCAAGCTCTACGCCACCTTGTTCAACACGTTTCTTCCATTGTCGCCAACTCTGTCTCTAACAAGAACAGTTTTAACAATCTGCTGAGGCTGTTTGGTGCTACACTGGCATTGGCGCTTGGAGACAATGCGTGCAACAACATATTGAAGCCTTTGTGGCTCGACAAGCCGGACGCCATGGAGGAGGAGCCGAATGGAAATGCACCTCAAGGAGCTGAGGCCGCCGCAAACACATCAACTCCAGAGACAATGGAGAGTCTAGTTCGTGATTGCTTTGACGAAAATGAGCGGCTCCTCAACTCAGAGGCTGTGACTATCATGTCAGACTTCTATGCACTATCTCGTGAAGGGACTTTAAAAAAAGATTCAGCTATCTTGCCGATTGCGGTCTTGACTGTTCTTGATTGCCTCGTTGGTACAGCAGAAAGCAACAGAGTTGTAGTCCATGACGCCGGCACTTTGGCGGTCCTGTTGCCTCACTTGGCTGGCAAAGACATGGATAGACACGAGGCTGCTCTGTTACGAAAGCTCTGCAAATCGTTACTCCCACTTGGAACACGTCGTCTGGAAGAGACAGCTCAAATATTCAAACTAGCTTGCGAAGATGATTCGGCGAAGGAAATACTGCTGGACGTTTTGCAACAGTCTAAGCAGCCTCCCGCTATCCAATTTGACTTGTCACATTCTGGACATTGCTCAATCGAGCTCGCGTCATTGCCACGGCCCTTTCCTCCTACTACCGGATATACTTTCTCGTCCTGGATCAAGATTGATCAGTTTGACTCGGACTGCCACACCACTATATTCGGAGCATTTGACGCCAGCCAAACATGTTTTGTTCTTGTCTATATCGAAAAGGAAACTCACCAGCTCATATTGCAGACGTCAGTCACTGCGAAGAGACCCAGTGTGCGCTTCAAAAAGTTTAGATTCGGAGCCAGAGAGTGGTACCATATTGCCATAGTGCATCGCCCCTCTAGAACAAGCGGTACAAATCCAGCTATACTATATGTCAATGGGCGGTGCATAGAAGAGCAGCATTGTCCGTACCCAGAAGCGCCTCCGCTGATCCCTGAGGTTCGTGCTCCTGTGCCTTCTCAGGTCGTTAATACCACCCAGAGACCGGTTCAAGCTTTCTTTGGCACACCACAAGACCTTGCTTCTCAAGCAGTCGACCGTGTCTTGAGACTGAAGTGGTCCTTGGCAAGTGCTTACTTGATTGACGCATCTCTTTCTCCGGAGTTGGTCGCGGTTCATCAGAAACTCGGGCCTCGATACTGTGGCAACTTTCAAGACTGCGTAGGGCCTTTTCTGACTTATCGGGCTTCTGCCGAGCTCAATAGGTACAACGAGATGCTGCACGCAGACAAAGACGACAAGTCCGAGATTGTCAAGGCCACACAATCTCAGGGTAGTGAACTCCTCCCTGAAGGCAAACTCTTGATCAGTATGTCAGCTTCGGCGATTGTGAACATGAACGGTCTTCTCGCCAATGGTATCAATATTGCGAATATGCTAAGTGACAAGGCTGCGGCACATCTGCAGTCTCTCACGCGTAACGGCAATCCGCTATTGCTCAACGCGGCCCGACCTACCATCAACGAAGCTATCACGAGGTCTTACGGAGCAGCGATTGTTACTGGTAGCCCTATCCTGACTCTCACTCGTGGCTTGGATGATGGCAGTTGGCAGATCGGTGGCTGTTTGCCTATCAATATGAAGATCATCCAGAGTGCATCAACTGCCGACTCGCTTGTGACATCGGTCGAGATCTTGTTCCAATGTGTATTGGACAACTGGCGAACCAGCGAAGTCATGGAGAAGGACAATGGTTTTGGTATTCTGGCAGTTCTGCTACGAGAGAAGCTTGGTATATATACCAGTGGCTCTGGGAGCAATAGGAGTGCTCCGGTAGCGAAGACCATGCAACAGAGGGAAGAGTTGGCAGCAAGGCTCCTTAAAGTTGTGCTTGCCTTTGTTGGCTACGATGTCAAGAATCCTCACAACTCTTTGCTCATCAATCCCATGGCTTACCGAGTTCTGCTTGTGGATTTCGACACCTGGCGCACGATAAGCATCGAAACTCAGAAGCTCTACTACCAACAAATCGCTGGATTTGTCTGGAAGAACAACAATCAGACTTTTAACATGAAACGTTACAACAAGATGAGAGTGGTTCGCAGGTTTCTAGACGCCCTCAAAGTCGATTCAATCAGTTCTGAGGTATTGCCTGAGATTTTGCATGCTTTGCGAGCTCTTAGCTTATGTAAGACGGCACATCTCAACCATCGGGATATTGCTACTTTCATCACCTATGCGTTACATGACGACAGAGCCTTGCAGTCAGCCAACCCACTTCTAAGATCTCCCCGCAACAGATCGACATCAATCAAGCTTTCATCCCCTAGATTGATCACGCCCGAGGCGCTTAGCCCCAATTCGGGGTCGCCAGGTACTGCTAGGCTCAGTCAATCGAGTCTTGGTGTCAGTGTCGTCGAGACCTATTCAGAAGTGCTTTGTGGCTTCGAGACCAACACACATATCAAGCGTTTTGATCAGCAAGTTCCTACACGCTGGATCCTCCATCTGTTGGCAGAACCTGATTCTCGCGTTGTGGGCTCTGCGCTATCAATCATATCAAGAGCAATTGTGGAGATACCAAGCTTCAAGTCCAAATTTGCCGAGAAGAACAACGGTTTCACGACACTACAAGCTAGACTTCGGAGCCACTGGAGGTCTCCAAGGGTCTGGATGGGATGTTTTGCTATCCTATTCGGTCGTCCGTTCGTCTCTCAACATGACACTGAAGAGCTCACCATCTTCCACCTCATGGAAGCATTCATGCAGCAAGGAGAAACTGAGATTAGGCATCCCGAGATCTTCCCAGCAATAGCCGGCATGCTGGAAGCAAGTCTGAGGACCATAGTAAAGGACTCGGCAAATCCAAAGGACAACGACAATTTTCCTGAGTTGAACTCGATCCCCAAAACCATAGTCCAGTTCCTTACAGACGTACACTCTCGGAGTAAGTCATTCCGAGATTTTGCTGTCGACTCCCACTATGTACAAGAATTGCTTTTTGTATTGTTCCCACTCATAACAAGTGCGGATCGACTCAGTGCATCCGCAGAGCTGGCTTCAGAGAGTCCGCTGAATTTCCAAGGACGGGAAGTTGTTTTGCGACCTCACTCCAATTCACTTGGTGAGCGACCGGCTGTACTCAGAAGCGGTTCAAGCAGAACGTTGCCTACCCAAAATCGACCGAATCAACTTCAGATTCCTCGCAGGACATCGTCTTTCGTATTTGTCAATCCTGGCGCGTCAGAAGTCAAACAGTCTACTGTATCCACACGGTTCAATGCAATAATGTCCCCTACAACAAGCAAACCAGTCAAGATCAACGTCGGCAACGCGGTTGTCGAATCCTTGCTTGAGCTTGTAGTCATGGTATACCTCGAACAAGTTTCCCAGCGCAAAGACTTTGCAGGCTTTGGTCTGTTTCTCAAGGTACCACCAGGCTTCCAGGAACATCAAGCATACTTTGAATCATATGTTCTGCTTCACACCATGCATCAATTATGGAATCATCTTCAGCTCAACCAAGAATTAATGGTCGAGCCAAGAACTCTAACGAACTTAGCTCGATACAGCTTGCACATGGCAGAGGCTGTTTTCGAAGGCTGGTTCATTGAGGGAGCCCAGCCGCTGCTGGACTTCACAGGCAAGGCACTGGAGTATCTGCAACAGCCAGCCGTGTCGTCGACAAAGGGCGTACGACTGTGTTCACAAGCGGTATCAACACTTCGCTCAGTGTTTCTTCGTGTCACACTCCTCCGCTTGTCCGAACTCGATGAAGTAGAGGATGACACCGACGCTCTTGACTTCCTGAGAAAGATGACTTACTGGCAAACCATCCTGTTTTCACCTCAAAACCAGGAACTTCCCTTCATCAGGCTGATTTGTTATCTACTGTATATCAAGATGACCTCGCCGTCATCTGCAGTGCGGCATGCTGCAGCTTCGTTATGGAGAATGCTGCTGGTGCAAAAGCCGACAGAAGCCGCGACTATCCTCATACAGAACGCGGACCCGAACCAACGACACATCTCTACAGGATTGATCAAGCTCGCTGCCCACGACGACGACGAACTTCTGCAATGGATCGATCAGAATCGAAAACCCCTCGACGAGTTCTTCCATGAAACTATGTCAAGATTCTGGGATGAGTTTGTAGGCTCCGAGAACCAGAAGACCGAAGAGTCTGCCAAGAACCGCCTTGCTAAGCGTAAGGAGAAGCTGAAACAATGGAAGACGACCGAAGCCGAGCTTGATAATGTCGCACATCGATTTGAGGTATCCACCAGGCATTGGCGGTCGAACATCCATTCTCAAGAGCGACTGAAGTATCAGGGCGCGCTTCAAGACCAGCAAGAGAACTTGAACCACATACAAACGGTTATTGCTAGACTTGAAACTCTCTTGAAGCAGCCCTCGGGTATTTTCCCTGAGAAGGAACCGTTCAAATGGCAACTCGATCAGACCGAGTCGCGCAATAGAATGCGTATACGAATCGTGCCAGATTCACGACGGGATCAAGAAACCTTTCAGCCAAAGCGTAAGGGTTCTGAGCGTATGTCGCAGACAAAGCTCAAAATTGACACACGGTCTCGCCCAAGTTTGTCAGAAGACATCGTTTCGGCGGAGCCCACACCACGGACGCCTGCTAACCTCGACGCGCCACACTTCGACAATGCTCCATTGACACCAAGGGATGACTCTATCTCGAATTCCGCGCTGCTCGACGGCGAATTCGAGATGGTAGACGACCCCAAAGATGGCGAGGAAGGATTCGAAGACAAGAATCGCAAAGTCCTAAAGAGCTTACAGCGCGGTGATCGTGTACAAAACATCTGTAATGTCTCTCGTGTGGTTGGTCTGGAGGCTTTCGAGGGTCTCTTGATCATCGGCAAAAAATGCCTATATCTTCAAGACGAAATGTTCCAAAGATCCGATGGAGAGATTGTCAGCGTTGTTCACGCCCCTGACGAAGAACGTGATCCTTATGTTCAACTGATCTCAGGAAAAGAGGTCAAGACCAAAAGAAAGCAACGCGCAGAGAGAGAACCTGCAAGACATTGGACATGGCAAGAATTATTACACATCTCGAAACGTCGCTTCCTGTTCCGAGATGTCGCATTGGAAGTCTTCTTTACCGATGGTCGCAGCTACCTCTTGACATTCATGACGCCCTCAGCACGCAACGACGTTTACTCGAATCTCGCAGGGAAATCGCCACTTGTATACGGCTCCCTGTCCTCTCTGCCTGCCGAGGACGCCTGGAGACTCGACTCGTTGAGAAACCCGGAAGAAACGCCACAGAGCTTCGGCTCCAAGTTTGCCAATGTCTTCAACTCAACATCAACCAATGCAGCGACCCGACGATGGACTCGTGGCGAGATATCGAACTTCCAATATCTCATGCTTGTCAACAACATGGCCGGTAGAACTTTCAACGACCTCACGCAATATCCTGTGTTCCCTTGGATTCTTGCAGACTATACTAGCGAGGAGCTAGACTTGACGGACCCTCGAAGTTTCCGAGATCTCTCCAAGCCGATGGGTTGTCAACACCCTGCACGCGAGTCAGAGTTTCGCGAACGTTACCGTGCCTTTGCTGAGATGGGCGATGAACACTCTCCACCTTTCCACTATGGTACTCATTACTCGTCGGCCATGATCGTTTCATCATATCTCATTCGATTGCCACCATTCGTACAGTCATACTTATTGCTCCAAGGTGGCAACTTTGACCATGCAGACAGATTGTTCGACTCGATTGAGAAGGCCTGGTTATCTGCATCCAGAGAAAACATGACTGATGTACGTGAGTTGACACCAGAATTCTTCTGTCTGCCCGAATTCTTGCAAAATATAAATGGTTATGACTTTGGCCAAAAGCAAGGCAGCGGCCAGACTATCAACGATGTCGTTCTTCCACCTTGGGCTAAGGGAGACCCACACATCTTCATCGCCAAGCATAGAGAGGCACTTGAAAGTCCATATGTCAGCCAACATCTCCAAGAATGGATTGATCTTATCTTTGGATACAAACAGCGTGGAGAAGCAGCACTCGAAGCCACGAATGTGTTCCACCATCTTTCGTATCAAGGTGCGAAGGATTTGGATTCTATGCAAGATGAAGTCGAGAAGCTCGCGACCATTGGTATCATTCACAACTTTGGACAAACGCCTCACCAGGTTTTCCAGCGTGCGCATCCAAGAACAGAGGGAGATAAGCACAGAGTGGAGAGACTCGACACTATCGCGGAGTCCTTGATCAAGCTACCGTTCCCTTTGCATGAGAGCCACGAAAGAGTCACGGCGTTGACGTATTCGGCCAGTCAAGAGCGTCTGTTATGTTCTCCTCCATGCAAGCTCAACGTCCCACCAGCTTGCAAGAGCTATCTCCAATGGGGCTTTGCAGATAACAGTCTTCGATTCTTCACTGCCGATAACAGGAGAATGCTCGGTCTGTATGAGAACCTACACATTGGACAAATCAGCACTGCTCTATTCGCAGACTCAAAGACCCTTATCACGGGAGGAGCAGATAGCACGATTGGCGTGTGGACCATCGGCTTCAGCTCAGACTCAGCAGACATCCAGTCAAGGACCTACCTCTTCGGCCATCGCACGCCCGTTAGCGTCCTTGCAGCCTCACGCGCTTTCAGCACTCTGGTATCTGCATCGGTTGACGGTCAAGTATTTCTCTGGGATCTCAACCGCTTTGACTGCGTGCGTGTTCTCCAGGAAGCGAACAACGGCAGTCGCACAATCCAGTGTGCCAAGGTCAATAACTTGACTGGACACATTGTATTGTGCAGTGGCGCATTCGTACGCGTACTAACATTGAATGGACACCTTCTTGTCGAACAAAAAGTCTGCGATGCTGAAGATGACGAAATCACCTGCTGTGCTTTCTACGAAGGCGCTGCCAACGAGTGGGTAGAGCGTGTGTTGCTCTTTACCGGCCACAAACGCGGTATTGTGAATGTAAGCACTCAGAATATGGGCTCCAAAGGTCTTGCAAAGCTAATCCTCACATCCAGGTGTGGTCACTCGTCACCCTTCGTGATGGAGCATGGCATCTTCAACTCATCAAACGGTTGATGCATGTTGAGCCCACACGCGGTGAGCCGACAGGCCAAGTCCCGACTATCACCTGTGTTCTTCCCATGTCACAAGTCGTATATACTGGTGATGAAGATGGTAAAGTCGTAAGTTTGCAGACTGACCTTGAACAAAACTAGCTTATCCACTGACTTTTCTTCTCTAGCATGAGTGGAACTGTGTGCAGAGACATGGAGCCGGGCCTTTTGCTGGCTGGCGATGAGTATAGAGATATAGACTCCAGAGATGCAAGCAACACGCATCGTTAGACCTGTTGGTCAGGTTGTGAAACGGCAAGGAAAGGTGGAAGAGGGTCATTGATTGTTTCTTGATGCGCTGAAAAAGTTACCCTGGAAATGGAGTTCTTGCAGTTTCCTGTTTTGATTGGTTTGGAAATGTTTATCCAAAAGCATTGACACTCTTCCCTCTCCAAGGAAGGTATCATTCTTGCTATTGCGCCTTCCTCTAACAGTCTTGGCCACCTCTTGTTCACAATCGCGTCCTCCATCTTACATCTACGCATCGGTCCATCACAAAATCAGTCCTCTCTCTCATCGCTATCATGCAGCCTCTTACCTGATAATCACATACACACGCACATACTTTGGCATCCAACATTTACCCACCATGAACGTCAACGAAATTCTCCTTCGAATTCAGCATCGGCTACCTCGGACCAACTACGAGCCTGCCGCTATTAGGAGATTAATCAGAAAGATCGATGGCATCGACATCAGCGAGAGTGCCCTTAGATCGAGAGTGAAGAAAATAGTTGAAGCCTATCGCAGGATTCAGTACAGTGTCCACTGCCTCATCTTTGGCTACATACACTGATACACTTTCTGCAGACAGGAGTCACAGATACGTAAAAATCTCCAAGAGTCTCGCCATCGTCGAGATCCAGCCGTCCCCTCCGAACGCAGCTCAACAGTATCGTACGAAAGCGACGACTCTTCTCACCGCCTCGCTCCTCGTGGACAACAATCGTTCGAGAAGGCACTCTCCAACAACGGAGCCCAGCGCCATCGTTCACTTTCTAGCTCAGGCCCCAAACGTCATCATGCTGTTGATCAGGAGTACCTCGCCCAGCTCTTTTACACCGTCCCGGGCTCAGCGCTGGAGACCTTGAAAATGATCATACATCGTCAGACCCTCGGACGCCGTCCTGACCAGTATCACGCTGATAGACGTCAGCCTGACACTTATCGAGGATATCGCCCTCAGCCCGTCCAGTACCATCCAAATTCAGCGCTTGAGACGCTGCGAAGATTGTACAACAAACAGTCGTCCGAACATCACCCTGAACTCAAAACAACTTCTAGGCACCACCCGACTACTCGTGAGGAAAGGCTCTCGCCCAAGACAAAAATGTCCAACGTTGAAGCCTGGCGTAAACATTCTGCCCTCCACTACGCTTCTCCATCGACGCCCAATCCTCCCAGCAGCCAGATCTCTCACTATCGTTCGTCACAGACAGTTGGTCTCTACCGCCAAAATCATCTTCAGCATGTTCACAAACATTCTACATCGACCAAACGCGGCCTTGAGCAGCCATCTGCAACTCAACCCGCCAAGAGACCCAGACCTAACCCTGGAGCCTATGCATTCAAGCACAGTCTGACCCACTTTGACGAAAGCGACATCTGCTCTGACAGTAGTGAGAGTACTGAAGGAAGCGAGTATTGCGATTGATCACTATAAAGTAGTGGTGCATCTCCTTCGGAATGTTATATTCATGTTGTACGAGGGACTCGGAAATGATTTCATCTTTATGTGGCTTCTCTTGTCTCGCTTCTTCTTCCTTTGTTACTAAGTAGCCATCAATAGTCTGACTATATCCATTACGTACTTTTTCTCGGACAACTCGCACGACTCAAGGAAGAGTCTAAGGCACTGAGAAGTGCTGACTGAAACAAGATTTGTTTCAATTCAATTTATGAGCTATCAAGTGCGGTCCCTATTCACACAAGCCACAGCGCAACGCCAAGCGCAACAGATGGAACCAAGTTGATCCAGTCTGGCGACCACTTGCCAGCAGCATTGGTGGTCTGTTGAACCGGAGGTGCACTTCCGGTGATGGTGCCATTCGAAGGTACACCTCCAAACGCAATCTTGAAGACCCAGCTGTACTCATCAGCAGCGACAACAGCATCGCTGATCGTCAACTCCAGACTTCCATTACTCAACAACCTCGACGGAACAACACTACCGCTCATATTACCTCCCACGATCGTAACTTGATCGCCAGCAACGTATGGAACAGGGCTATCCAGAACCAGCGTAGCGTTGGGCGCATACAAAGTCAAGATGTAAAAAGCATCCGGCGTCTGCGTAAACCTCACAGTCTCTCCCTCCTCGGGAGTAATAAACCAATACGTCGTGTTGAAAATCGCCTCTCCATGTCCTTTAATCCACTTACCCGCCTGCCTGAGATTTTCCTTTTCGACATCCACAATAGTGCCATTAGCCTGCGGTCCAATATCGAGCAGGAAATTGCCGTTTTTGCTGACGATATCGATGAGTGAAGTTACGATTTCAGCAGGGGTGATGTAGGCGGAAACGGGTGTTGCGCGGTTGTAGCCGTAGGAAAAGGGATCCATGCCGAGGTTTGACTCCCATTTTCTCATTTGCACGGCTTCGTATTTGGCGTATTCGGGGGTGTCGAAGTCGCCGGGGAGGCCGCAGCGGTTGTTGATGAGGACTTGTTTGCCTTGGGCGGCCATGTCGTTGAAGTATTTTGAGGAGAACTCTGCGGTCAGGTTTGGGCCACCGATGTCACACCACATGATTTCTGTGCCCATAGCCGCCAAGATCTCCATCTCGGGGAGGATGAGGTCAGAGACAAAGTCTTCTACGTGCACGTAGCCAGTGTAGGGAAGAGTCTCGTTGGTGTAAGGGTTAGTAGCGTTGCCACCAGGCCATGCAGCACCCTTGGAGTCACCGAATCCATACTTCTTGTAGTCGGGATGGAACCACTCAGGCAGCGAGAAGTAGGTGGCTTTGTGGAGGTGAGGCTGGTACTGATCCGCAGCATCGAACAGCATCTGCAGCAGGTTCTTGTGAGGTACTTGAGCCACACTGGTTCGCTGAGAAATGTTGGCCGGAACGTCGAAGAGAGCATATCCTTCGTGATGCTTCGAAACTTGGACAAAGTACTGGGCACCGGCATCGGCAAAGAGATCAACCCATTCTTTGGGATCGTAGTACTCTGTCGTGAAGTTTTGGATGAAATCGTCGTATACATGATCCGGACCATATGTGTCAAGATTGTATTGGTAGAAACCTGCGTCGTTCGAGCTGTCAGGGCCTTGGTTCATGTACCACCAGTACCACTCGGCATATTGTTCTATCATTTGTCAGCGAGGTTTTCCGTCAAGCGACCATTTAGGATGGATTTTTACCCTTCTCGCCAGAATTGCCCCAACCGGGGACAGCGTACACACCCCAGTGGATAAAGATGCCGTACTTTCCGCCTGTGTACCAAGAGGGGCTCTCATGGGCGTAGATGCTCTCATATGTGGCTTCGTAGGATCCGATGCCAAAGGTTGCGTTGAACATCGAACTTGCCTGCACACCGGCACCCGTGACACGTAATGTGGCTTCGCCAGTGCTACCCGGCTCTGTTCCGTTGGCATTGACGACTCCGACGCGAACGGTGGCTCTGTCTCCAGGACGAAGTCTATTGATCACTCCAGGTTGTACAGTTGTTATGCCTGGGGCTTCGACTGTAACTTTGACACTGTTGTTTGCAAGAATCCAGTCATCTCCAGTATTCACTACGATGGCCTCGAATATCTGAGTTTTGTTCGTTCCTTCCATCCAAAGTTGTGTCGATCGTGCTTGCTGGATCTCAAGACTGATTCCTGCGCCGTTTGCTGTGACTAGTGAGACCGAGAAGATATGTAATCGAGTATTTTGAGCAGCACCGCCCGGTCCAGTTGCAGCACCAGAGGTGACATTTGGAAGCGTGACACTAGAGACTTGTTTTGTAGAGTCGAGCCAGTTGACGGATTGGTACACCATTGAACGATTATAGTCGATAGTGCTGTTAGTCAGATAGTACGGGAAGACTAGATCGCCGCCGTAAGGATAAGGCCATGACCAGAAAGGGTCTACGAGGATAGGTCCAGAACTAGTGGTGTTGTCCGTGTAGGTCACGTTAACGTAACCAGTAGCCACGGCGGATTCTGCAGCTACCAGCATAGAGATACTGGAGTAACGACCCTGAGGCGGAGTGATGACTTGTCCTTGAGCAAGCACATTGTCATCACCGGATTCCTTGTACTGTGGGAATATGTAGTTGACACCTCCATAGGTAAAATTGCTATCGGGCAAGTACTGGGCAGGGTAGCCGGAGTGGATGCCGTCGAAGTCGGCGTCGCCAGGCGTCATGGCAAAGGCACGGTTGTTGACCAAGGGTGAGAGATCGATTGGTACAGATGTAGCATGACTGCCGACTTGTAGACCTGCATTTTTGGGATTGATGACCAGGCCTCCCTGACCAAGAGCCAGAGGGACGAGGCCAAGCAAAGCAAGCTTCAAGGGAGTTGAAGCAGACATGGTGTGTGTGTTGTATCACATATGGAAAGAAAGCAGCCGCAGGACTATATACTTATACCTTATCTTGAGGATGGGCTTGATGAGCGAAGCATGGCTAAATGCATCGGGTAGCATGTCTCGAACGAGTTGATCGTCGGGCATGAAGCATAATTGAGGTAGCATAGTCGAGTTGGGGGCGGGGTAAGGAATAGAAACAGCTCGATGCGAGGACGGAGGCATAAATGTCAAGGTAGCATTCGAGATGACCCCAGTCGAGGTAGCATACAGAAGTGTGATATGATAACCCACATTGATTGCCGATACGATAGTCTACTAGCATTTTACAAAGTCAATGGCGGAGATATGGATTGTAGAAGGCAACAAGGCACGACCCACTGGCCGGCTGCGGCCCACGGCGCCAGCGCCAGTCTATCAACGGGCAAAGTCCGGCTAAACTGAACGCGTCCAACGCGTCCACCATCCGAGCGTGTCACCAATCTCGCATACCATTACTGCCCGCTCGCACGTATATGCCGGGCATTGTTTGATTGGCGACAATGCATATCAAACAGATTATTATCCAGGGCTTCAAAAGGTATGTCCCTCCGTGCTCCCTCTCTAGCACACCCATGTACTGACGCGATGCGCCTGCAGCTATAAGGACCAAACCGTCATCGAGCCCTTCTCGCCGAAGCACAATGTTATCGTCGGTCGCAATGGTTCTGGCAAGAGTAACTTCTTCGCCGCTATCAGATTCGTCTTGAGCGATGCCTACACCCAGATGGGTCGCGAGGAGCGACAAGCTCTTCTACACGTGCGTTTGCGCCGCTAGCATTAATTTATATACCTATTTGTCTGACAGCTGTATAGGAAGGCTCAGGCTCGGCAGTCATGTCAGCCTATGTAGAGGTCATCTTCGACAACACTGACGGCCGTTTCCCTACCGGCAGAGAAGAACTTGTCCTGCGCAGAACTATTGGTCAGAAGAAGGATGAATACTCGCTCGATCGCAAGAATGCCACCAAGGCCGACGTCATGAACTTGCTCGAATCTGCTGGTTTCTCACGCTCAAACCCCTACTATATCGTTCCCCAAGGACGCGTCACGACCCTCACCAACATGAAGGACGGCGAGCGTCTGAACCTGCTCAAGGAAGTTGCTGGTACTCAGGTCTACGAATCGCGCAGAACAGAATCCCTCAAAATTGTCACCGACACAGACAACAAGCGCGCAAAGATCGACGATCTCCTAGCATACATCCGCGAGCGGTTGGGCGAGCTGGAAGAGGAAAAGGAGGAGCTCAGAGCCTATCAAGAGAAGGACCGCGAACGACGTTGTCTCGAATATGCCATCTACCGCAACGAGCAGGAGGAAGTTGCAGACTGGCTGGCCCGCATCGACGAGGAACGCCAGAACGATGTTGTCGGAGCGGATGAACACAGCCACGACTTCCTTCAAGGAGAGGAAGACTTGAAAGAGATGGATAGTCAGATCGGTCGACTCAAGCAGCAAATCGAGTTCCTGATCCTCGACAGACAACAACTGGAAGACGAGCGCAAGGAAGCTTCTCGTGAAAAGGCAAAGGTCGAACTCGACGTCAAGGCTCTTACAGATGGCCAGTCTGCAGCACAATCGGCAAGAACTCGCCACGCCAACGATTTGCAACAAGTTCGTGCACAGATCGAGCAGCGTGAGGCCGAGTTGGCCCAGATCCTCCCTCAATACAACGCACAGAAGGAGCAGGAGGCCACCATCAAGAATCAGCTTGTTGAAGCAGAAGGCCAACGCCAGAGATTGTACGCCAAACAAGGACGTCAAACGCAATTTAAGAGCAAGCGTGACAGAGATACCTGGCTACGCAAAGAAATCGCAGAGATCAACGTCGCATTGGCCACAAGAAAAGCCATTGCTATGCAAGCATCGGACGATGTTGCAGAGCTTGAGCAGGAAATCTCGACTCTCGAATCCGAGATTGCAGAGTTGAGAAGTCGCATCGACAACCGCGGCGACGAGACGCAGACCATGGCTGCCGATGTCCAGAAAGCCAAGGACGAGCGAGACCGCTTGATGGACCAGCGCAAAGAGTTGTGGCGCGAGGAAGCAAAGCTCGATTCAATCATCACAAACGCTCAGCAAGAGCTCGAAAAGGCCGAACGTTTCCTTTCTCACATGACAGACCACAACACAAGTCGAGGTATCGCTGCTGTTCGTCGTATCGCTCGTCAACACAATATTCCGGGTGTATACGGGACCCTTGCCGAGCTATTTGAGCCCTCATCGGAACGATACAAGACTGCCATCGAGGTTACCGCCGGAAACAGCCTGTTCCACTATGTGGTGGACTCTGACGACACCGCCACAAGAGTTCTCGAGATTCTTCAACGAGAGAAGTCGGGGCGTGTAACATTCATGCCGCTCAATCGCCTCCGACCAAGACCCGTCAACATACCGAATGCTGCTGATGCGGTGCACCTTCTCACCAAAATTACGTACGACAAGAAGTACGAGAAAGCATTCGAACAAGTATTCGGAAAGACTATCGTCTGCCCCAACCTCGCAACTGCCTCACAATACGCTCGTAGTCACGGTGTGTCTGCCATTACGCCAGAGGGTGACCGTGCAGACAAGAAGGGTGCTCTCACCGGTGGTTTCCACGATCCGAGATCATCACGCCTTGATGGTGTACGCAATGTTCAAACATGGCGTGCCAAGTACGAGGAACACCGCAACCGTGGTGATGAGATCCGCCGCGAACTCGAGGCGCTGGACCAGCAAGTTACCAGGGCTGTCAGCAATTTGCAGAAGATTGATCAAAAGCGTCTACAAGCGGAGAACAGCTATGGTCCTCTTCGTCAAGAGCTGAGGAGCAAAACGAACGGTTTGCAATCTAAACACGAAGAGCTCGACAAAAAGAAGCGCTCTCGTGACAATGTTGAGCTTGCAGCAAGACAACTCGGAGAACAAGGCAGTGCCTATGAGACAGAATTGAGCACCGAGTACAGAAAAGCGCTTTCGGCAGATGAAGAACGTCAGCTCGAAACCCTGAGCACAACTGTGCAAACCCTCCGAAAGCAATTCTCGGACTTGAGTTCTACACGCTCAGAGCTTGAAGGTCGCAAGGCCAGCTTGGAAGTGGAGCTTCGTGAGAACCTTCGTCTGAGACTTGACCAACTCCAAGCTCAAGATGCTGAACTCGGTGCTGGCGGTGTCGCAGGTGGCAACGCACGCCTCGGCGAGAAGCAGAGGGAGCTCGAACGTGCAGACGCGGCTTTGTCGAGCGTCATGAACAAACTCGAAGAAGCAGAGGCAGCGCTCGAACAAGCACAATCTAAACTTTCAGAAGCCAACACATCGCGCGAGGAAAAGCAACGTCAACAAGAAGAGCTTGCTCGCTTCATCTCTAAGAAGAAGAGATCGATGGAGAAGAACACTGCCAAGCGTGCCACGCTCAAGGAGAAGGAAGAGGCTGTGGGCATCAGCATCCGTAACCTCGGTGTGCTACCTGAATCTGCCTTCCAAGAGCCTTACACTAGCATGAACTGGGACAAAGCAGCCAAGAGGTTGAACAAGGTCAAGAATGCCCTCAAGGGCTACGGCCACGTCAACAAAAAGGCTTTTGAACAGTACAACTCATTCACTCGCCAACGCGAAAGTCTCGAAACACGCCGCAAAGAACTCGAAAACTCGCTGTCAAGTATTCAAGAGCTCATCGATGTGTTGGATCAACGTAAAGACGAAGCCATTGAGCGCACCTTCCGCCAAGTCAGCAAGGAGTTTGCTCGTATCTTTGAGAAATTGGTCCCGGCCGGTAAGGGTCGCCTGGTGATTCAACGCCGTACCGATCGTATCGCTCGAGGCGAGAATGATGAGGAAGACAGTGGCGAAGATGGTGAAGGCAGAAAAGATGGCGTCGAAAACTACACTGGTGTCGGCATCAGTGTGAGTTTCAACAGCAAGCACGACGAACAGCAGCGTATCCAACAACTTTCCGGTGGACAAAAGAGTAAGTTCTTCTTCCCCTTGCCGCCTCTCTTTCTTATACTGACATGATAACCACAGGTTTGTGCGCTCTTGCCCTTGTCTTTGCTATCCAAGCTTCGGATCCCGCACCCTTCTATCTCTTTGATGAAATCGATGCAAATCTCGACGCCCAGTACCGTACTGCAGTTGCTCAAATGCTGTCCGAGAGTTCCGAAAAGGGGCAGTTCATCTGCACGACGTTCAGACCAGAGATGTTGCTGGTGGCAGAAAAGTGCTACGGTGTGAGTTATATCAACAAGACCAGTAGTATCGATGTTGTGTCCAAGGAACAAGCATTGGACTTTGTGGAGGGACAGATCAGTGGCAAGTAAGGGAACGAAGAGACAGGGAAAGTGTGGAGCGTGGAGTTTTATATCATTTGCTTGAGGGTATTTTATAGTCTATCAGATGAGGTTGCATGGCTTTCTTGCCGTTGCTGTAAATGGAGAGAGTAATCATGACACGTCCCGTGCAAAGAAATAGAAGTGTGCAAGTTAATGTTGGAAGAAGAAAGCCATAACATGCTGTGTTTCAGCAAAAAGGGGTATCATAAAATCTTGGAGTGACGCAAAAGAGACAAGAAGTAACGAAGGAAGAAGATCAAGCAATCTCCTGCAGCCTCTTCTGCCTGTCCTCGGCCCTCTTTTTCTCTCTTTCGATCTCAGCATCCATGTCAGTCTGCGCCGTACCCAACATGTCCACCATCTTCTCCTCCAGCTCCCTGCTCCAAGGCAAAGCATCCGAACCTCTGTCCGGCAGATTTGCAGTAGGTTCCCTGCCACCTTCATATTCAATCCTCGCACCCCTTCCCTTTGCACCTCTACCACCTTTTGCGCCTCCACCCTTTTTCTGCAAATGCGCAAACTGATCCTCCGCCGTCATCTTTGCGAAAAACTCATGCGACGGCTCGTTGAACTCTACAATCTCACACGTCTCAGACGTCACCATATTACCATCCCTCTGCACCTTCTGCTGCTCTTCACTGCCATAGGGCTCCAACCTCAGTCTATGACTTCTATACTGTGCTTTTTCTCCGCTGCTGCTGTCAAAGTATAGTCGCATTTCGATATCGAATTCTCCGTAGCCTGTTTCTTGGATTTGGAAGGGAGGAGCTTCGATTGTGCGGGATGGGTCGGCGTAGGTCATGTGCAGTTTGAATTGGACTTTTTTGAGCCAGGTGTCGAGGGAGGGACCGCCGTCGAGGGCCTTTACGTAGACGCGCCAGCCTTTTGTGTGGCCTTCTGGAATTGGGG
>Ga0268251_10000127_pt1 | contig 32357 bp, 50 predicted proteins | sample AgamicAsMae_FD_200527 | JGI IMG/M metagenome (GOLD analysis project Ga0268251, IMG submission 200527) | Agave microbial communities from Guanajuato, Mexico - As.Ma.e (v2) (version 2) | ecosystem: Host-associated > Plants > Phyllosphere > Phylloplane/Leaf | place: Guanajuato, Mexico | collected...
GGACAGATGGACCATCCTCGTGCAAGACAAGTTCGATCCGCAGCGCGACGTGAGGCACAGCACGACGGGCGTGCTTGAGTGGACGGGTGAGAATCCCAAACTCGAGCGTGATGTGAGGACCTACTTCGCGGTCCGCAACGAAGACTCGGTGGACCTCTGATGATTCTCGCCTTTCGCCCGCGCCACACTCTGACGCCGCGCGAGGTCGATGTCGTTCGGCTCGTGGCCGAAGGGCTGACGGATAAGCAAGTCGCTGCTGATCTGAGCCTGACGTGCGGCACGACGAGGAACATCATCTCCAACGCGGCGCACAAGCTCGGCGCCAGTAACCGAGTAGAGACGATCCTGCTCGCCCACAACGCCGGCGTGCTGAGCTTGCCCGAGTGCGCGGCGCGCTTCGCCCAGCGCCTAGAACAGCGCGCGGCCTGATGGCTCGACGCATTGGGCCGAGGCCCTATTACGAACGTGGTGGTGTCCAGATTTGGCATGGAGACGCGTTAGGGATCATGGCGACCCTGCCAGATGGGCAGGCAGACGCGGTTGTGACCGATCCGCCGTACTTCCTCCCCGCCGCGCACTACAACGTCCGGCGCAAGTCGGCCCGCAGTCTCAGTGACCTAAGCATCCTTGAGCACTTCTTCCGAGGCGTGTTTGCTGAGACCCGGCGTGTCCTGGCACCTGCCGGCTTCGCCTATGTGTTCTGCGATGGGCAGAGTTATCCAGCCTTCTACGTAGCCGCATATCGTCACTTCCGCCGAATGCGGCCTCTGGTCTGGGACAAACAGACCAGCATCAATGGCTACGCTTGGCGGCATCAGCACGAATTGATCCTGTTCTGCGAGTCGGACGCCTCGCCGCACGTCAAGACTGGCGACGGCGACGTCATCCGCTATCGCGCGGTCCCGATTGACGAGCGCGACCATCTTGCGCAGAAGCCGGTAGCGCTACTTGAGCATCTGATCGGCAAGACCACGCCTAGCGGCGGGGTTGTCCTCGACCCATTCGCCGGCAGTGGTTCGACGCTGGCGGCTGCACGAGAACTCGGTTATCGCGCTATTGGTATCGAAGCAGAGGAGTCCTACTGCGAACTCGCCGCACACCGTCTGGACGCCCTCTTGGATGCCGGGTTTGAGGTTGCGGCGTGAGTAGGCACGTCTGCACGCCGTTCGACGGCTGCTACAAACCGTCAGCTCTACGCTGGTGGCACGAGACGATCCCCGGCGCACGCTGGGACGGCTCCGAGTACGGCCACATCGAGGTCATGCAGCACATGGTTATGGGCCGCTCGGCCGATGACATGGAGGCGCTCGCGTACTGTTTTCAGCGCACGGTGATCGAGGGTGCCCGCTCAGCCTCGGGCCGTATGTGCGTTTGTCTGACCGAGACGGCGCCGGCTGCTGGTGACGCTCGCGGGAGCGCCGGCAGCGATGGCATGTCCTCGCAAATCGCTTTGCTCGAAGACCTGTACCGCGCCGCCGACGGCTTGCCGATCTCGTGGACCTCGACGCAACGGATCTTCGAGGCGCAGGCACGCGATGGCGTCTACCGGCCGCGGTACGTCTACTACCGCCGCAATCTGCGCGTGCGAGAAATCGATCGCTGGCTTGAACCGCGCGACGCCGAGACAGGACGCCCGCGCTCGCGCAGCCTGGCCTACTACCTGATGGCCGTCAGCCTTGGGGGCGCTCAGACCGAGTGCCGCTGGCCGAAGTCGCTTTCACTCGTCGAGCGCGACGTGTTCGCGCGCCAACTCAAGGAGGCAGCATGAACCTCAAGATCAAAGCCGGCGAGCCCGGCGAGCGAACGTTCAAGCCGGGCTATACAGCGCAGGCGTGGCTCGATGGCGTGGACATCAGCGATTACACCACGAGGATCGAGCTCGATGTAGACGCCGGCAAGCCGCTGAGTGCCACGATCACCCTGTACCTCACCGCGCTTGAGGTCGAAGTGCCCGCAATCATTGACGTGCTCCAAGCGGCGCGCGTAGAGAAAGACGGGATGCTTGTCCGTTTCGCGATGGGTAGCAATCTGATCCGTTACGACCCGATCGTCAAAGAAGACGCGGCGTAAATGATGACATTCGTCACTACTGCCGGGCCCCAGCCATGAGTCAAGATGTCTCGTCTGCCCGACCGTGCCCTGAAAACGGGCGCAGTAGTCGGTCGCTTCTGTCGTCTCCGGGAGGCAATCTCACCATGGACGACGATATCTGGGCGGCGCTCGCCGCCGAGGCGATGCGACGGAGCACGTGCAACATCGAGGGTGCCTTCTGTCGCGTGATCTTTCACGCCGGCCCCCACTACGCGGTGCTAACGCATTCGAGCGCAGCTCCGCACGACTGCCCGATCTGCGAGCCGCGGACCGCGCCGCAGCACATCGTCAGCGTCGATAGCTGGCAGACAACGAAGCGAGATGCCCTGGTGGCGCGTGTCGCACGTTGGCTAGTTCACTGCCACCAGGGATCGGACTCAACTCGTGCCGACGGGAGTGCTGCTGTTGACAGCGGGCGTCTGAGTGCGAGTGCCGGAGACACGACTGCGGGTAGCTCGTCGAGTGATGCTGCCGGTACCCCCGGTGCCCCCGGTGCCAGTACCGCCGGTGGTGGTCCCGGAGTTGCGGGCGACCCGAGTCCTGGCGATAGCGTTGGTTGAGCGCGACGTGCGGCCTCCGATGTTCGCGTTCTGACCGACGCCGCCCTTGAGGATGCCGTACTGCTTCAGCGCGGCAGAGAAGCACAGCATGAGCGCTTGGAAGTCTTGCTTTGCGAGTAGCGACTCGTGGTAGTCGCCGCTGAGGCTCACGATGTCGAAGCCCCACTTGTTATTCGCTGGCAGGCCGATCCAAGTGCCGTAGTGAAACAAAACGCTCTGCTGACCGATGTTCTGCTGCCGGCCAATCGTGGTCGACATTCCCGTGGTCGCTTGGCGCGTCATCGTTGCGCCTGAACCTGGTACGCCTCGTGGCATCTGCCACATACCTCCGCGATATAAGACTTGCTTCGCACGTGCAGGCACAGCGTAACACTGCGTCTATATCAGAAGGGTAGCGATGCGCAGTTTTGACCGATTTGCCTTCCAGGTGCAGCGTGTCGCCGGCTCGCCCCAGGTCTTCGCCGTGGCCGTTGCCGCGATCCTGGTGTGGCTGTTTGCCGGGCCGATCTTCCACTGGTCCGATTCCTGGGAGTTGCTCGTCAACACCGTCACGACGGTCGTGAGTTTCCTGATGTCGTTCGTGGTGCAGGGCGCGCTCAACCGACAAACCGACGAAGACACAGCGCAGAAAGCCCAAACCACGGTGCTGCTGCTCAGCATCGAGACCATGCTGCACGGCTATGACGATCGCTTGGCCGGTCTTGAGGAGGCGCGACACGATGGCTGCCACTGAGATCGCACGGCTGATCCGCAGTACCGACCTGACCGACGTACTCGACGAACTCGACACGCTCGATGACGCGTGCGGCCGAGATGACAGGTTTTTCCGCTATCGCGTGCGAACGCTGCTCGAGCGGCGCCGACTGCTGCTCAGCCGTCCGAATCGTATCGATAGAGGCTATTCTCAGTTGCCCGCCCGCGTCGACGTCGGCCGCGACTAAGCATGCGATGGCGGATTGAGTGCTATCCGCAGCACTACCGGGGTTGGGGCATCTCACGCTCACGGCTGTTCAAGGGCATCTTCTTGCGCCTGGGCTCATACTTCTTGTTCATCGGCCGCGACTAGTGGCGATACGGGATCACGTCGGGAAGCGTCGTCGCCGCTGGATGACGCGCTGGATAGTGGTCCTGTTCTGGGGCCTCGAACACTGCGGCATTGCCAGCCCGGTAAGGACGCGCGACTAGTGGGCTCCTGCCCCGTCTGCGGCTGGGACTACGACGATTGCGACTGTTTCTGACTTCGCCTAATCGTTGGAAAGCGAAAAGGTAGCAAGGGCCTTGTTGATCCGTTCTTGGCGTTTCTTCACTGCACCAGGCGTGTGCCAGTAACACAAGGTTGCACCCTTACGTGCCACGTTCGAGCAGCGCTCGCCATTCTGCGTAACCCCGTCGCAACGTACGCCTTCATGCCAGAGCGCCCAATGCTCGTCATCACGTCTACGTGCCTCTTCATCTGACGGGTAAAGGCGGGTGACGTGTGGCACGGCGACGCCTTCCAGTCTACCTCCGCGAGCGCGAGCTTGAGCGGCTACTCGCTGCGGTTCCAACCGAGCGCGACCGGCTCATCGTCCTGATCGGCGCCTACGCCGGACTGCGCGTCTCGGAGATTTGCAAGCTCAGGATCGAGCATCTCGACTTTGAGGACGGCATGCTCGAGGTCCACGCCGGCAAAGGCGACAAGGATCGCACCGTGCCGATGCACCCGCAACTCGCGCGCGCGCTCAAGTCGTGGATCAATGAGCACCGCTGTGCCGATAGCCAAGGGCCAGCGTGCAATGAGTGTGGCGGACGCGGGTGCCGTGAGGGCTACATGTTCGTCGGACGCAACCCCTATCGCCACCTAACCACGCGAGCCGTGCAACTGATGATCCACGCTGCGGCCGAGCGCGCCGAGATCGTGCGCCACGTCACGCCGCACAAGCTGCGGCACTCGTTCGCCACGAACCTGCTCGCCAAAGGCGCCGATCTCCTCGAGATCAAGGATCTACTCGGCCACTCAAGCGTGGCGACAACGCAGATTTACGCCCAGGCGTTGCCTGAGCGACTCCGGAGCGCCGTCGAGCGCCTCTAGATCGGAGGGCCAGCAATGACCCTGATCCGAACGCGCCGAAGGCTTCTGATGATGGCCGTCGGCGGCGGGTTGAGCGCGCTCGTGGGCGCCGTGCCGGCCTTCGCCTTCGGGACTGAGGCCATGCCCGACGACTCGGACGCCGACACCGCGCCCGATCCATTGCAGTACGCCTTCGACCAGCTCGGCAAGCCGTACATCTGGGGTAGTGCCGCGGGTCGCTCGTATTTCGGGCCTGATCCGCGCGGCTTTGACTGCTCAGGCTTCGCCGCTTGGTGGTCGCGTCAGAACGGCGTCATCCTGCCCGGCCAGACGGCCGCGGCCTGGCAAGCGACCGTGCCGACGAGCGACCCACAGCCCGGCGATTATGCGTTCTGGAACATGGGCTCCGCGTCGCCGCGCATACAGCACATGGCGATCTACCTCGGCGACGGCCAGATCATTCAAGCCGGCGGGCGCCGCGCCAACGTCAACATCGATTCAGCCTGGGCCATCGGCACCCCGACATTCAGGAGACTCGCATGATCGCTGGCATCGTGGTCACCGCCGACGGCGGTATCGCGTTCGATCCCGACCTGTGACGCGTAGATTCGTGGTCGGTGGTTGGCGTGTCCATACATGGCGCTCGCCTAACTTCGGCCTCGGCGTGCTCTATGAGCCTCGGTACTACGCTGGGCTAGTCAAGTTCACGGCTCAAATCGGTCGCTGGGCACTCGTGCTCTGGCGAGAGATGTGAGCGAGCCGGTCCGCTACGCGCGCCAGATACCTGCCGTACCGCGCGTGGTGGCGTGCCATCGCTGCCAGATGCCGTACTCGCCCAAGACTGACCCCTTCTGGTGTGACCAATGCACAGCCCGATCGAGACAGACGACTCCTTCGGCTGCCTGAGCGATGCCGAGCGGGCCAACCTGCGCCATTTCGTGACGCGCTACAACGCCGAGGGTCGCTTCATCAACTGCGGCATGAGCGAGGCCGAGGCCAAGCAAGCCGTCAGTCGACTGCTGTTCATGCGCTGGCGCTACCGCACCGGCCGCCTAACCGATTGATCCGTTCTACTGCCCGCACTGCCGCCAGGAGACGAAGTGACCGCACCCAAACTCACGCCGCTCTCGAAACTCAAGCCTGCACCGTGGAATCCGCGCAAGATCAGCGCTGAGCGCTTCAAGAACCTCTGTGCTTCGATTGAGGCCGACGACGACTTTATCCGGTTGCGCCCAATCCTGGCGATGGCTGACGGCACGATCTACGCGGGCAACATGCGCTATCGGGCTGTCGAAAAGCTCGGCTATCGCGAGACGTGGGCCATCGTTGAGGACGTGCCCGAGCAGCTCGCCAAGGAGCGCGCGCTACGGGATAACAATGCCTGGGGTGAGAACGTCGACGATCAACTCGTCGGCTTGCTTCAAGAGCTCCAGAAGTCCGGCTCGGACGTGGACCTGCTCGGCTTCGCGGATCTGCCAAAGCTACTCGAGAGCGTTGCGACCGAGATTGTCGCGCCCGAGGACTTCAAGCAGGTCGACGAAGACATAGAGACAAACACGACCTGTCCGAAGTGCGGCTATCAGTGGAGCCAGTAAAGCCGCCATATCGGATTCCGTTTCTCGCGGAGATCGCTGCACTTCCGTGGAACGGTCTGCGAGTTCTATCGACGTTTTCCGGTTGTGGCGGCTCGTCGCTCGGCTACCGCATGGCCGGCTATCGGGTGGTATGGGCCAATGAGTTCATCCCCGCGGCTCGCGAAACCTATCGCGCCAATGCGCCGACAACCATAGTCAACGGCGCGGATATCCGCACGTTGACGGCTGAGAGCGTGCTTGCTGAAGCCGGACTCAAGGTCGGCGAGCTCGATATTCTCGACGGCTCGCCACCGTGCGCATCCTTCTCGACCGCAGGTAAGCGCGAAAAGGGTTGGGGCCAAGTCAAGAGCTATAGCGACTCTGCCCAGCGTACTGACGACCTGTTCTTTGAATATGCGCGTCTCTTGCGCGGTATTCAGCCGCGTGCCTTCGTTGCCGAGAACGTCTCCGGCTTGGTCAAAGGCACGGCGAAGGGCTACTTTCTCGAGATCCTACGCGAGCTCCGCGCATGCGGCTATCGCGTCGGCGCGAAGCTACTTGATGCGCAGTGGCTTGGGGTACCTCAGCAGCGGGTGCGCCTCATCTTCGTTGGAGTCCGTGAGGATCTCCAGCGCGATCCTGTCTTTCCGAAGCCGCTACCGTTCCGCTATGGCATCGCTGAGGCGCTTGGAGTTGATCGTCGCCTCTTCGTCGAAGAGGCGACCGGACACAACTCCGTGGGCTTAGGTCATCACCGATATGTCGAGCGTACCGGCCAGCCAATTCCGACGATTCTCGCCGCCCGACCCATCCGTGTGTCTAACACGGAACGCAGTGAGGCGAGCATGGAAGGCTATGCGGTCGGCAAGGAATGGGCAAAGCTCCGTCCTGGTGAGCAATCGTCGCGCTATTTCTCGCTAGTCCGGTGCGATCCGTCTAGGCCGTCGCCTACCGTGACCGCCAAGGGTGGCGACGTCACCGCGGCATCGGTCACCCATCCAAGCGAACCGCGGAAGTTCACGATAGCTGAGCTCCGACGGCTATGTGGCTTTCCTGACGACTTCGCTCTTACCGGCACATACGCGCAGCAATGGGAACGGCTAGGACGCGCCGTGCCACCCCCAATGATGGCCGCAGTCGCGGCGGCGCTCCGAGATGAGGTGCTTACGTGACGACGTCACTCGGCCATCGTCCCGCCGGTAAGTGGAGCTTCGATGAGTCTGTTGCCGAGTGTTTCGATGACATGCTCAAGCGATCGATTCCAGCCATTGAGCCGATGCGCGCGATCGTCGCCAACCTTGGCGTCCGGTTTCTACGGCCGTCGACAAACGTTCTCGACCTCGGCGCGAGCCGCGGTGACGCGCTTGTCGCGTTGCTCAAACGAGCGGGCACCTGTATGTCTAGGGCGGATATCGACTCTGTCTCGTGGATTGCGCTTGAGCAGAGTCCAGCGATGCTCGAGATCCTACGTCGGCGCTTTAGTGGCAACCCGCGAATCGCGGTCCTCGATATGGACCTCCGATCGTGGGCGGGAGACGCAAACGTATCCGTCGCGCTCGCCATCCTAACGCTCGTCTTCGTGCCGACTGAGTTCCGATCCGTGATCGTCGAACATGTCTACGCGTCGCTTCTACCGGGTGGCGCCTTTCTCATGGTTGAGAAAGTCCAGGCCGAGACGGGTAGAACGCAGCGGTTACTCGTCGAGACGTATCACGAGTTCAAGGCAAGCAATGGCTATAGCGCTACGGAGATCGAAGCGAAGCGCGCGAGCATGGAAGGCGTACAAGTGCCACTTACCGCCGCCGGTAACGAGAGCTTGCTACGTGCGGCCGGCTTCCGCCACGTTGAGTGCATCTGGCGCTGGGGCAACTTCGCCGGCTGGCTCGCGATCAAAGACTAGCCATGGCCCGACCTAGCAAATTCAATCAGCAGACGGCCGAGAAGATCATCGCTGCGCTCAAGGCTGGCAACACACTCAAGGCGTCGGCCGCCTATCAAGGCGTGAGCGAATCCACGCTAGCGCGCTGGCGTGAGCGTTTTGGGGATTTTGACGACCAGATACGCATCGCTGAGGCATCGGCCGAGGTCATGTATGCGGCCGTACTGGCAAAGGCGGCTCAGGACGGCGATTGGCGCGCGGCGCTGTCATGGCTTGAGCGACGCCGACATGAGGACTGGCGTGAACGCAAGTCGACCGACGTGACCGGCAGCCTTGAGCTCGTCGGACACCTGAGCGACGAGGAGTTAGAGGCGCGCATTGCTGAGCTTGAGGCAGGAACGCGAGCGGTACCTCGCTCTGCTCGAGGAGCGGCAGCGACGCCGGTATCGGACTGATCCCTACGGCTACGCGCGAGAAGTGCTCGGCGTCACGTGGTGGCAGAAACAGCAAGAAATAGCGGAAGCATTGATCACTCCACCCTACCGCGTGCTCGTCAAAGCCTGCCATAAGGTCGGCAAGACGCACCTTGGCGGCGGGCTCGTCAACTGGTGGTACGACTCGTTTGACCCCGGCATCGTGCTCACGACCGCGCCGACGGATCGTCAGGTGCGCGACCTTCTCTGGAAAGAGGTCCGCGTCCAGCGTAAGGGACGTCCGGGCTTCTCAGGCCCGAAGACGCCGCGGCTGGAGAGCGCGCCTAACCACTTCGCCCACGGCTTCACGGCCAAGGATGGCGACAGCTTTCAGGGCCACCACTCCGAGCATCTCCTGATCGTCTTCGATGAGGCAGTCGGCGTTGAGCCTGTGTTCTGGGAAACCGCCGAGTCGATGTTCTCGGGCGAGGGCCACGGCTGGCTCGCCATCTTCAACCCGACCGACACGAGCTCGCAGGCGTACCTCGAGGAGTTGACGGGCAACTGGCACACGATCAGTCTGTCAGCACTCGATCATCCGAACATCGCCGCTGAGTTGGCAGGCTTGCCGCCGCCACTCCCCGCCGCGGTTCGGCTCGGCCATCTTGAGCGCTGGCTGCAGGCGTGGTTTCGGCCCGTCAACGGCAATCCCAAGAAGACCGACATTGAATGGCCGCCAGGCTCGGGCGAATACCTACGGCCGGGCCCACTCGGAGAGTCGCGCGTGCTTGGACGCTGGCCGTCACAAGCGACCAACAGCGTGTGGTCAGACGGCGCCTGGCAGGTTGCCGAGTCGACTCGGATCGAGGAGCCGAAGGATGAGCCGTGCAAGATCGGTTGCGACGTCGCTCGGTTCGGCGATGACTTCACTAGCATCCATGTCCGACGCGGTCCCGTCAGTCTGCACCATGAGACGGCTAACGGATGGAGCACGGACGAGACAGCCGGCCGACTCAAGCAACTCGCGAACCAATGGGGACAGCACTGCGGGATCGAAGGCCGTCGCATTGACGTGAACGTGGATGACGACGGCGTCGGTGGCGGGGTAGTTGATCAGCGAGGCGATTACCTGTTTCACGGTCTGAGCGGCGCGAACAAGGCCATCGATGAGGAAGGCTACCCGAATCGTCGCTCGGAGTTGTGGTTCACGGTTGCTGAGCGCGCGGACGAAGGCAGGCTTGATCTGAGCCGACTATCGGCCGAGACCCGGCGCGAGTTGCGCAGGCAAGCACTGGCGCCCATCTGGAAGGTCGACAATCAGGGTCGCCGCGTGGTCGAGCCAAAGGATCAGACAAAGCTCCGAATAAAGCGTAGCCCAGATGACCTCGACGCCTTAAATCTCGCCTTCGCGGTCCCGCCGGCCTTGCCGTTTGGTTGGTTGCGCTAGCGCTTCCGTTTGATGTAGGCGTCGAGAGCAGCGCGGACAATAGCTGACTTGCTCTCGCCCGTGTTGATCTCTTGGGCTTCGAGCCAAGCGACATGATCAGGCCGCAGCGAGAACGATGCAGTGACGACGCCGGTCGGCTTGCGGCCAGCACCGGAGCGGGAGCCGCCGTGGGTGCTGCGATTCGCTGCCTCGACTAAACGCTCAAATAAGTGGTCACCGAGATCCAACGGCTCTCCCATCAGGCGATCTGGGCCGCGTGGTATTCCCGCGAGTGCCACAGCATGCGATCACAACAATGACAGCGTCGGTCGGACTCGCCAGTGAATATGCCGCTCATATCCGACGTGCTGGTGACGCGGATGAGCTTAGTTCCCTCATCGCGCACCAATGACTCGATTGTGCGGTACGGCTCGACCATCATTCGGAATCGCTGCGTTGTGCTTGTCATCACTTGACCCCCTTCGACTGCTGGTACTGCGCGTTGCGGATCGCCTCACGCTTGCTCATCCGCTCCATGAACTCGATGACCGTGCCATCCGGGCATTCGACGCGGGTTGCGACGCGAATGTGGCTGCCATCTACTCGATGCTGGTGGTATTCGCTGACTCGGTATCCGCTCGTGCTTGTCATGTCCTAATAGTAAATCAAACCTCTTGATTCGTCAATAGGTTTTCAAACCAATTTCAGGCGAATTTGCCGGGAGGCGACGTTGAATCTCGCAACCGCCGCCTTTCAGGCCCTCACCGGCCTGCTCCAGCGCACCAACGACACGCGCCGTGTCTTCACCGGCCTCGTCAGCTCATACCTCAGCAACCTGCTGTGGCTGATCGATCGGACGTTCTTCAAGCTCGCCAGCCAGGGCTACTCGCAAAACGCGGTCGTCTACGCGGTGCTCACCACGCTCGCGCGCGCCGTCCCGGAGCCGCCACTATTCGCGTACACCGAAGACGCCGAGGGCCAGCTCGACAAGATCGATTCTGCACACCCGCTGCAACGGCTGATCAAGTCGCCGACGCCGGGTCTGCTCACAACCTACGAATTTCTCGAGCTGCTGACTATCTACCTGGGTATCAGCGGCCGATTCAACGCCTTTATTGAGCGCAGCTTCACCGGCGAACCACTCGGGCTCTGGCCGTTGCGCCCGGATCGTATCGGGCCGATCTACTCGACGATGGACGATCCGACCGCGCGCGTGATCAAGGGTTGGTCGTATCAGGTCCCCGGCTCGAGCCAGTACATCGCGATCCCGCGCGAGGACGTGCTCACGCTGAACTTCCCCGATCCGACCGGCGAATCCGGCGGTCTCGTGGAAGGACTCGGCCCGCTCCAAGCGCTCGCGCTCGAGGTCTCGGCCGACAACGAAGCCTCCAAGTTCGTTGGTGCGATGGTTGCCAACCATGCCATGCCAGGCGTGGCGCTTATGACCAAGACGCCGGTCGCGAACAAAGAGCAGGCCGAGATGATCAAACACGGCTGGATGCAACAATTCGGCGGATCTCGCCGCGGCGAACCGGCCGTGCTCGATGCTGACACGACCGTTCAACAGTTGAGCTTCAATCTCTCGCAACTCGAATTTCCGTCGCTGCGCAACATCGCTGAGGCGCGCATCGCCGCCGCCTTCGGGGTGCCGCCGGCGCTCGCCGGACTCAAGACTGGCATCGATCGCGCCGCGGACGCGAACCTCGACGGCATGCGGTTGTATTTCACGGAGACGACGCTCGAGAACTACTGGCGCAGATTCGAGGACGCGTTCACGAATCAGGTCGCGTCTTGGTGGGGCGAGGACATCGTCTGCAAGTTCGACCGCACGCGCGTGCGCGCATTGCACCAGCAGACGCGCAACGAACGACAACCGATCGCGGATGGCTTTACGTTCGGCGCCGTGAGTGTCGATGAGTATCGCGAGCATGTGCTCAACCTCGATCCGCTGCCGAACGGCCAGGGTCAGGTGTACTTTATCCCGTCGAGCGTGATCGCTTCGGAGACGCCCGTCAAGATGACCGAGCGCCAGGCTGCACCCGAGCCCGTCGAAGGCTCAGGCGACGGCAGCCCGCCCAAGACGACAGGGAAGTATTGACGATGGCGCTGTTCGGATATGTGTGCCCCGCGTGCTGGTCGACCGAGGAGCGTTTTGTGCCGGTTGAGAATCGAGATGCCGCCGCGCCGCTTTGTTCGTTCTGCCACGAGCTCAACTTCGCGGTGAGGATGCAGCGCTCGCTCACGGTGCCGGCGATTCGCGGACAGACCGTCAGCCGACCTTAGCTCAACCTGAGCGCCGTACAGTACGCGCCGCCGTGCGCTACCTCGCCATCGACGCCATCCGTGCGCTCGCGGCGCTGTCGGTGCTGTTCACCCATTGGGCACAGACCACGGACGCCCCGGCCATCACAAGGCTACACACGCTGTTTCGCGGCCTGTTCTGGTCGGCCACGCTCCACCCCGGCGTCATCGCCTTCATCGTCGTCTCGGGCTTCTGTATTCATCTGCCCAACGTCGGCAAGCCGGTTGATTGGCGACTCTACGCACGGCGCCGCTTCTGGCGCATCGCTCCGGTCTTCTGGGCCGGCGTGGCGCTCGGCCTGCTCGCGCTGACGACCGCACCAAGCATCGGCATTGCACTCGCGCTCGCCTTGCGTCTGACGTTCCTTAGCGAGTTCGGCTCGCCGCTCGACCTAGCGCTCGGCAACGCGCCGCTCTATACGGTGATCACGGAGATGTGGCTGTACGCCGCCTATCCGCTGCTGCTGCTCGCGCGACGTCGGCTCTCGTGGCCGACGCTGCTGCTCATTGGGCTTGGGCTGCAACTCGCCGCGTACGTCGGTCTGCCGCACGTCATCGCTGACTTTGACTTTGCCTCGACGGGCGTGTGGGCGCTCTGGGCCTTCTGGCTACTCGGCGCCTGGTCAGCCGAGCGCGTTGTCATTGCGCGTCAAAATTATTCCACCAATATTCCGCGTCGCCTGCGACTGTGGCTCGTGGTCGTGGCCTACGTTGGCTCGAATCTTGTGATCCTGCCGTGGCCGTTCGTGGCCGAGCTAATAGTTCGGTCGCTCGCTCTGGCTGTCGCCGTCGCGGTGATCCTGCACGATCTGATGCTCCGCGAGGCGCACTCGCTACGGCGCTCGCTCTTGGCTCGTGGGCTCGCCTGGATTGGTGAGCGCAGCTATTCGCTCTATGCGACACACGCGCCGATCCTCGCAGTACTACCGGCGATATCAGTGTTCCCGGTCGCGCTCGCGGTCTACGCGCTCATCGAGTGGCCGTCACATCGCTTCGCTCGGCGGGCGCGCGTTCCACATGTCGATGTTTTGATGCCACGTGCGCACGATGTGCCGCGCCAAGCCCGAGAAGTCGAACAAGTTATCAGTTATTAGGTGGGGCGAGAGCGCGTAGTCCCAATGAAGCCAGGTGTCCCCAATCGGACGCTTGAATCGCAACCACAGCATGACTTGCGCGTCGGGGTCATCCTCCGCGCCCATCCTGAGCGGTCGCACCTCCCACTGATCGGGCGGTCCCACCTGTTCGCGTAGCGCGGCTGCAATGCGCACCGCGACTCGTGTGACCAACTCGTCATTCTGCACGGCCTGAGCGTACCGCCGGCCGACACCCCGTACCGGAGGTACCCGTTCCGATGCTGCACGCCGTCAAGATGGCCGATGGTGCCGACGACATTCTCGAAGGTCTCGGCATCCCCTACGGTGGGATGTTCAACGGCCGAGACATCGACGGTGAGACGTTCACCAAGTCGACCGATCTCTGCCTCGATTGGTTCGCGCCTGGCGATCGCCCACTGCTCTATCACCACGGCCTCGATGCCGACGCGCAGACAACCGTCGTCGGCCGCGTCGCCGAGTACAAGGCGACCGACAAAGGCGTCTGGACGAAGGTCCAGCTCGACCGTCAGTCGGAATACTTCGGCGCAATCAAGGAACTCGTCGAAGCCGGCAAGCTGTACTTCAGCTCTGGCGCCATGGCGCATCTGGTGCAGCGCAAGAAGTCGGGCGAGATCACACGCTGGCCGTGGATCGAGCTCAGTCTCACTCCAACGCCCGCCAATCTCCTCGCCGAACTCGACTTCGCCACGGCTGAAAAGCACTTCGAGGCTGCGGGCGTCAAGTCAGCCAAGCTCGAGGAGCTCAAGGCAATGACCGAGCCTGTGGATGCCACCGACGACGAAGGCGCCACTGATGACGCCAGCACCGACGCGGAAGAGGCATTCAAGGCTGCGGAAGCGCGCCTCGCTGAAGCGATCGACAACGATACCGAAATGGCGCCGCTGGTGAGCCAAGCCGCGCGCCTGAGCGATTACGCAGCGCTGGTCGTGGATCACACGAAAGGTGTCCACGAGCGGCGTATCAAAGAGGGTCGGGTGCTGAGCACCGCCAATCGCGAGCGCCTCGCCTCAACGCGAGACGCGCTCGAGGGCGCACTCAAAGCACTGACGGATCTTCTTGCCGCGTCGGAGCCACAGACGGCGAAAGCCGCTTCCGACGAGAGCGTTGATCGCACCGAGCAGATTCGACGTCGCCAACGTGATGTCGAAGTGCTCCAACTCTTCGCAGACACGCTCGACCCCGCCGCCTAATCGGCGCCGCGTCGCGCAACCACTCCTGCCGCCTTCGGGCGGCTTTTTTGATTGGAGAACGCAACCATGTTGCTAAAGGATCTGACGGCGCGATTCGCCCAGCTCCAGCACGACTACCAGACCCTTAGCGCCGCGGCCGAACTCTCGGCCGACGATCACGCTCGCCTCGATGGCTACGTGACCGAGATGAAGTCCACCAAGGCGCAGATCGAAACCGCTCGCGAGGCGATCAGCCTAGCCGAGTGGGGCAAAGAGTCGACCGGCGTCCTGCCACTGGCCGGCGCATCGACCGATGCCACCAAGGCAGGTCGGATGCACGTCGAGGGCTTCAGCCCAGCCGGCGACACCGAGGGCCTGGTCGACGAGGGCACTTGGACCAAGATCAGCACGCCCGAGTACAAGCGCGCATTCCGCAGCTATATGAAGGCTGGCGGTCTGGCCGGCATGAGCGGCGCCGAAATCAAGACGCTGCAGGAAGGCGCCGATCAATCGGGCGGCTTCCTGGTGCCAGCCGACATCCTGAGTCAGGTCGTGGCAAAGAGCCCGGCGCCGACCACGGTGCAGAGCCGCGTGACGCAGCTCAACACCGGCCGCGATGCGTTGGTGCTGCCAAAGGTCAATTACACGACCGATGACATCTACACCACCGGCATGCGCGTCACCTGGACCGGCGAAGTGCCGTCCTCGAGCACCGCGCACCGCGTCACCGATCCCGTCTTCGGTCAGATCCGCATCCCGGTTCACACCGCAATGCTGTCGCTGCCGGTGACACAGGATCTCATCGAGGATGCCAACTTCGATCTGCTCGGGTGGGTAAGCGGCAAGTTCTCCGAGACCCGCGATCTGCTCGTCGACAACATGATTCTGAACGGCTCCGGTATCGGCCAGCCGTCCGGCATCCTGATGAATCCGGGTGGTACCGCTCAGCCGGCCGTCATTAGCACCGGCTCGAATGGTGCTGTCACCGCGGACAAACTGATCGAGACCGGCTTCGCGCTGCCCCCACAATACGACGACAGCGCCGTGTGGGTGTTCGAGAAAACCGCCACCGGCAGGCAGATTGCCCAGCTCAAGGATTCGTCAAACCGCTATATGTGGGGTATGGGCGTCGATGACAGCGGCCTGCGTGTCGGTGTCAAGGGACGCGACCTGCTCGGCTATCCGGTTCTGATGAACCAGTTTATGCCGACGCCGGCGACTGGTAGCAACTCGATCATCTTCGGTGATCTGAAGGGCTATTACATGGTCAATCGCGTCGGTCTGTCGATTCAGGTACTCCGCGAGCTCTACGCGGAGACCAACCAGGTGCTCGTGCTCGGCCGCGTCCGCTTCGGCGGTCAGGTCGCAGAAGACTGGCGCCTGCGGGTCGTACAGTTCAGCTAACTCCGACGAGCACTGCGAGCCCGGCTACACGCCGGGCTCAACCCTTCTGAAAGGAAATCCCACGAGTGTCTAATATCCACACTCCTACAGACAATGTGCTCGTCAAGCCGAGCTTCAACACCGCGATCACTGCAGCCACCAACACCGGCTCGGCTGTCGATACGCTCGGGTACGAAAATGCCCTGTGCATCTTCTACAGCGCGCCGTCCGGCTCTGGCACAACCTCGGACTGCAAGCTGCAGGATTCGACCGCGTCCGGCTCGGGCTTCGCTGACGTCAGCAGTGCCACCTTTACCCAGGTGACCACGGCGGGCGGCGCGAAGGTCGAGACTATGAACGTCAAGCTCAGCAAGCGCAACCGCTATCTGAAGCTGGTGCATACCGGCGCGGGCGGCTCTGCCGCTGGTCAGGCGATGGGCATCATCGTCCTGTTCAACGGTCGCTACCGCGCGCCAAGCCAGGACGTTACCCCCGTCTCGGTCTGACGGTATAACTAGAGTCATGGCACCACGCTCCACCAAACCCGAAGATGCTGAGGTCGCTCCGACTGCACCGACCGTGCGGCTGGAGCGTGGCGCCCAACTTCCAATTACCGTAACCGTGCTCCGCTGCGACGGCCCGTATGTGCAACTCGACGTGCTCGGCACGCCGGTTCTGGTGCTCGCCACGAAGGTTCGTAAGACGCTCGGCATCGAATAAGCGATACTCCGTGTGTGCGCGTCGAGGTCTTCTTTCGCGACAACGGAATGACGTGGACGCATGACGACATCGACCTCGTCGTGAGCGTCCACGACTTTCGCGACGGGATCGGGCTAGACGCTGCTGCGGGCAAACGCATGTTTATCTACAACCCCGTCGAGGTCCGGACGCTGATCATCGACGGCCGAACTACAAATGTGGCGCCAAGGCAGGCGGATACTGCATCGCCAGCCGCCACGCCTCAGACACCGACTCCGCAATCTGTCGGTACACTTCCTCCATAACTCCCTCTTCGGGAGACCAGCGCACCGGGAAATTCGGCACGTAGATGCCGTACTCCTTCCAGTGTTCCGTCGTGTCGAAAAAGAACGTGGCCCGCTGACCCGCGACGAGTTCCACGCCATCGACGCGCATGCCCGGTCCGGCCGACGGCCAGCCACTCGCCGGCGGCAGGAAAATGCGTCGCTCAGGCTCGGCGACCACGTTGCGAGCGGCCGGAACGATCAACATCGGAGCCGCCGCGACCAGCGCGCCGCCCACTCCTAGCACTCTGAGAAAACCTCGACGGTCCATGTCCTAGCGTCTCCTAATCCCGAAGTCCCTGGCTTTCAGTTTCACCATACGACCATCGGGATGATGCCAGACGATGCCCTCGATATTGGTTCCCTGTAAATACTGTCGTAGTGCGTCGAACTCGCGCGGTGCATCAGGCAGAGGGTCGGCCCCATGCGGGACCAGCGCATGCGCGGACAATCCCTCTGGATTACCCTGCACCCTCGGCCCGATCAATTCATACGTGCCGTCTGGCGTGTCCTGCGCCCACGCCTCACGATGCCAGCGATCCTCTGGCCCATCGCCAACCGGCACCCAGCCAGGCCAGTGCCCACTGACGGGATCGGGCTCCGGCTGCGCGGGCACGAAGTTAGCAGGCGGCGCCTTGCCGGATCGCGCGTCGTAGCGCTTGTAGAGACATCCAGCGCGCACTAGGCATGCCGTCCCGTCCCACTTGCGAGTAGCAATCCCCTCTCCCGCCAGCACCCACTCGGCGCCTGGCACGACCTCATCCCGGACCAAGCGATCACCATCATAGTTCCTCTGAAATAGGGTGATGATCTTCTCCATCGGCCGAGAGTTTCGCACACACGGAGGCACGAATGACGGCTGCCGACTATTGCCTCCGAGGCGATCTCACTGAAGAGATCCAGGTCGATGATGTCGGTGAGGACCCGCGGCTTGATCGCGCCATCACGGACGCCTCGCGCGTAATCGACGCGTTCTGTCGCCAGGCGCACGGCGCGTTCGCACCGCAGACTAAGACGCTCACGTTCGACATTCCCGGCTCTGGCTTCAGCCGCGTCCGCGCACGGAGCGATGAGTCCATGGGCGGCTATGACAGTCTCCGAGTCCCGCCACTCATCAGCGTCAGCCAGCTTGCCACGGACAACGACGGCGACGGCACGTATGAGACGATCTGGACTCCGACCACGGATTACCTGCTGTACCCACTCAATCAGGAGACCAAGCGCGAGATCCGCACCAACGCCGCGCGCGGGCGCTATGCCTTCCCCGAAGGCCAGCGCACGGTGCAGATTCAAGGCTCCTGGGGCATCGTCGAGGATGGCGTCACGCCGCTCCCAATCCGTCGCGCGTGTCTGCTGCTGGCGATGATCTATTACAGAAGGCCGACCACAGCGACCAACTCCCAGGGCTTGGGTGGCGCCGCGGCGCGCATCGGCTACCAGGATATGGACGTTGCCGCGATCCTCTGGGAAGTCGCGGGCAAGTACCGCGAAAGCCTGGTCTTCGCCTGATGGCTAACATCGGTCTCCGCATTCAGGTTGATGGCATCGACGCGTTGATGAAAAGAGTCGAGCGCCTTGAAGCCATGACGGTACTAAAGGACGCGGTTACCGCTATGGCCGAGAAGGTCAGTGCGCGACTGCAGAAATATCCTTCCCCGCCTGCGAATAGCCAGTATGAACGGACTGGTGCTCTGGGCAGGGCTTGGGCGCATGGACTGACCGAAGCTACCGGACTCGGCTCGAATCAATACGCCGACATGGTCAGCATTGATCTGCGCAACGATGTTGGATACGCACCGTATGTGCAGAGCGCGGAAGAGCAAGCCGAGATTCACCGAGGCCGGTGGGAAACCGCAGAGCAGATTCTCGTGGAAGAGACAGGGCCATTCCTTAGTGATGTGACGGAAGCGATTAAGGAGGCGTTCTAACTGTGGCGACGCAGCAGACGCTAGCGCAGACCGTGGACGCGATCGCGGTCATCAACGCGACCGTACCCGGCATCGTCGCGTCGTACGGCGCCAACAATATGCCGCAGTCGATTACACAGACGCCGAGTGCGCTCGTGTTGCTCGGACCCGACGAATGGAAGCCCTTTGGCATCACGGAGTTCTGGATTCGGGTATTCGTCGCACCGATGCAGGCCGCGGGTAATCCGGGCGCGATCTACGCGCGGTGCTTGCAGCTCGCAACCGATTTTCGCAACACGTACGCGCTGCGCACCACGAATATCGGCGACCGCTACATCATGCGCAACAAGCTCACGACCAAGGGTGGCTTCGGAAGCACCGGGTACGTGTACACGCTCAAGTACGGCAACGCCGACTACTATGGGTTTCAGATCAATTTGCCGCTCGCGAGCAGCGTGCCAGGAGCATAGATGGACGACAAAGACCGTCTCCTCTGGCTCGCCGTGCGCCGGGGATTGATCCTCATCATTCGTGCGATCGAGCTGCGTCTCGGGATCAACTCGCGCGACTGAATCGCGCTAGCGAATTGTCACACTAACTCTGCTGCGCCGCTAAGCCGGCCCCGCACTAATTCCCACTGGCTGCCACCAAGGTGCCCGCCGCGTCTGAGGAGGCCACCAGTGGCACTATCACCTGGCTATGTAGCCACATTCAACCTTGGCGGTACTGCGCTCGATGCGCACCTGAAAGGTGTGAAGATCGCGCCGACCCGCAAAGACCTCGAGCTGCCGGTTCTCGGCGGCGGCACCATCAACCGCTTGGTGGGTCCCGTGGGTACGACGATCGAGTTGAACGGCTACATCGATCACACCATTTCGACCGTCTTCACCAACGCGCTCGCACAGGCGACGCCGACGACCCTGTCATTTTCGTATGCACCACAGGGCGCTACTGGTGGCACGCGGTCGGGCGTTGCGTATGTGCTGTCCTATGACGAGGATACCGAAGCTGAGGGTGCAGGCTCCTTCAGTGCGAAGCTCGTCGTCGACGGCACCATGACGATGACCTAACCCGAGGGACGGTTCACCATGGCACAAGTACAGATCGGGCCGCGCCATATCGCGGACGCGACCGGCACTCACGAGCCGGGCGAAATCATCAACAATCCTACCGACGCTCTGCTGCGCCTGGCCGTCTCTGGTGACGTCGACCCCGCGTCCGGTCAACCATGGGCAACAGTGCTCGCGCCCGCGGCGCCGGCACCAGCCAAGCCTAGCAAGGCTGCGACTGCCGCGCCTGACGCTGCGCCTGTCGTCAACATCTCGGCGTCTGACGGCGCCTCATCCAAGGAGCGCGCCTGATGTCCCTCTCCGTAAATACCTCTCTGATCACCAGCCTATGTACGGCGGTTGGCAACTCGCACAACGCGTATATTCGATCGGTTGGCGACAACGCACACGCGACCTCGCCGATGTATTGGCTGGAGCAATGTAAGGCGCTCGTGCGCGGCGGTAACGACCTTACCACGGGCATTCCGACAGGTAGCACCGTGTCGGTTGACGCGCAGGGTACGCCAGACAATACGGTCGCGATCACCGGCGGCAACGTGAGCGTCTACGGTCAGACGGTCGCGGTCGCGACGGCCGCGAGCTACGGCACGTCCGCGACGTTCTCGCAGACGTGTACCGACGGCTCACCGCTTACCTCCGGCCAGTTTTACGACTGTGCGGTCTGCGCGGATCACAAGGGCGTGCTCGCCGTGTTCCGCGGCGCGCGTGAGGATATGACCGACACTCATGAGCAGCCTGTCATCCCGACCGGCTATGTGGTGCTCGCGAAAATCCGTATCCGCTATGGCGCGAGCGGCACGGTCATTCAAAACTCCGACATCACCAACGGCACAGAACTCACGTCATACTCCGCGCCGTCGAATGATCCGGAGGCGCGTATCTTCTCGGACTTCGACGCCGGCCAGCAAGCATTGATCGGTCGCAAGGCCGTCAAAGCTGAGCTCGGCTTTGCGCTCACGTCGCTCGACAATTACATCAAAACAATCACCGCGAGCCAGGGTCTCGGTACCAATGGCGCCGGTCTGTCACTGGCGGCATGGGCGAAGTCTACGCACCAGACCGCCTCGCCGTGGGACTTCCCGGTCGGCTTCATGGAGTTCTACCGCTACGTCAAGGGTGGCAAGGATGCCAGCCAACGACTTGCGACGATCGCGTTCACTGGCAGCGGCACCGCGACGGTAACCGATCTCAAAAAGACGATCGGCTTCCAAGACAAATTGGAGCTGATCGTGACCAGTGTAGGCGGCACTGGTGCTGCGGCATCGACGATCTCCGTCACGACGCAGACCTACGGCGCCTCGACCGCGATCATCTGGACGGCAACCGTGCCGGCCAATACCGCGAATGGTGTGGTGATCAACCTCGCCTCGAGTGGCACCGCACCATTGCAAACGCCGCTGGCAGGCACCGCGCAGCTCACGGCGATCAGCGGTTCTACGCTGCTCGCATCGCAGCCGGTCGGTACCTATCCACCGAGCACGCGGCTCTGGACGGCGCTCGTACCGACCAATCCGGTGACAGTGGTTGGCGGGACCTCCGGCGATGAGTTCGCCGTAAGGAACACCGGCACGCTGTAACTAGCAAGCGGCGCGATCAACCTGCGACCGGAGCGCATCGCCCGGTCGCACGCGTGTCTCGACCGCAACCGCCAGCGCTCGAACTGTACAGCAATCCTGTACAGGTTCGCGCGGATTCACGATCCGGCGCTGGCTCCGAGAGCTTCGTTCAGAATCCGCTCAGCTTCATCGCGCGCAGATTCGATCGCATCCTCGCTGAAGTGGCTAAAGAACAACTCGCTGTGCGCCTCAGCCATCGCCTCGCGGAGACGGCGGACCTCAGCAATCACGGCGAACGTGTCCTCATATCCATAGCGCACCGCTCTTTGCTCCATCTCCGCTAACTGAGCCTCAGTCAACGCCACGCCACAAACATACAGGAGAACGCATGCCCGCAAAGAAAGAGGCCGCCATGCCAGAAGTAATCACGACCACACCGTTTCTGTCCGCCGAGGACATCGACGTTGCCGATGATCTGCCCGAGATCGAGGTCGACATCCCCGAGTGGGGCGGCAAGGTCAAGGTGCGCGGGCTTAGCTATGACGCACTCGCGCACGCGCGCCAGCAGTCATACGACGCGCACAAGCGTGAGACCAACGAAGACGAGCTCAATGCCTGGTGTCTCGCGCTCGGCATGGTCGAGCCGAAGATCACTACCACGCGCGCGAAAAAGTGGATCATGGAGCGGCGATTCGGTCCGATCAACGCCATCCTCGCGGAGATCCTGACCGCGACGGGTCTCGGCTCGAGGGCTGTCGAGGCCGCCAAAAGTCCACCTTCAGAGGGATAGCGAGCTTCACTTCGAGTACCAACTCGCCAAAGAGTTGCACATGACACACCGGCAATTGCTGGTGTCACTCGGTCGTGGCGAGCTCGCCTACTGGCGTGCAGCCTTCATCCTCGAAAACGAGGATTACAAGGCAATGCGCAAGAAGGCCGAAGCCAAGGCGGCTGAGGCAAAGATCAGCCGGCCGCAGACGACACTCGGAGCACAGACGGCGCAGTAAGGAGACAATCTCGTGGCTTCTACTGCTGACCTCCTGATTCGCATACGCGCCGACTCGACGCAAGCGATGGCACAGCTTGCCTCCTTGCGGGGCGAGATGGACGCCTTCGTAAAAAAGAATGCCTCGGCGACCCAGGTCTCAGCCTTCAAGAACGTGGAGACGCTGAGTCGCGCGGCACTGCCCGCATCGGCCGCGCTAGCCGGGACGGGTGGCGGCATCCTCGCCGGTCTCGGTGACGCGCTCGCTCAAGCGGCATCGTTCGACACGATGCTCGTCGAGACGCGGAACAACACGACGATGACCACCGCGGACATCGACGAGATGCGGTCGACGCTGCTGCGTCTGTCTGCCGAAGGTGGCGCGTCGCTCAAATCGTTGGCGGTTGGCTTCCGACAGATCACCGACCTCGGGTTTTCGGCCAAAGATGCTGGTGGCATTCTCGAGGTCGCGATGCAGTCTGCGGTCGGTACCGGCGCCGACACGGGCCAGGTCGCCGATGCGCTCGCGACCACTATGAAGCAGTTTGGGCAGAAGAACCCCGCCCAGGCCAAGCAGACAATGGACATGCTGCATACCGCAGCGACACAGGGCAAGATGACGCTTGACCAATTCACGGGCAACTTTGGTCAGGCCGGCTCCATTGCTGGCGCCGTGGGTATCCCGATGGATGAGGCGATCGCGGCATATGCCACGCTCAGCCGGTTCATGGACCCCGCCCAGGCCGCGACGCAGTTCAAGGGTATCGTCGCTCACATGGCGATCCCAACAAAGGAGTCGCTAAAGGAACTGCAATCACTCAGCGCGAAAAGCGGCATTGATCTCACCAACGCCTTTTCGCCGGCCGAGCTGCAGGCGAAGGGGTTGCCCGGCGTCATTGACGAGGTCAATGAGGCCATGCGGCGCGCGGGCCTCACGACGGCCGAGCAAGAAGCCGAATGGGGCAATCTCGTCAATGCCCAGCGCGGCGGCATCGGTGCGATGCTGCTCGCCGGCACCGGCGCGGAAGACTACCGGAAGGTGCTCCAGAGTGTCAGGGCATCCACGGACGTCACCGTCGAGGGCTTCGAGCGCATGAAACAGACGGCCGGCGGACAGTGGAACATCCTCGGGGCACAAGCCCAACAGGTCGGCATGTCCATGGTCAACGGGATGCTTCCCGCCCTCAAGGGAACTCTTGAGGGACTCAACAATTTCGTCGCCGCTATCCGCTCACTGCCCGCGCCGGTACTCAGCACCATCGCGATCATTGCTGGCGCTGCCGGAGCGGTGCTTGCCCTTGCTGGCACGCTTGGCTTAGTCGCGTTCGCCGCCGGGCCGCTCATCTCCGGATTCACCGCGCTTGGTGGTCTCGCGCGTATTGCGACGGGCGCGCTTATAGAAATGGCCGGCGGCGCCGGTGTGCTTGCCACGGCCGAAACAGGAGCGGGTGTTGCCGCTGCTGGTGCTGCGCCGCGTCTATCGGCCTTTGGCACGGCAGCAGCCGGTGCCTTGCCTGGCTTGCTTGCATTCGCGGCCGCAGCCGCGCTCATCGCGCAAGGTCAGTCGCAGATCAGCGAGGGCGGCAAACTCGACGCATTCTCTAAATCGCTTCCCGCGGATCAATCGGCAACCATTGATCGCCGTACGAAGGAGTTGGTCGACCAGGCCAACAAGGCTACTGGCGGCTATGGACTCGGCAATAGCGAGTCCGTGCGCATCGCCGCGCGCGAGCAAGCGATGCGCGAGCAGGGCATCAATGTTTCGGATGTGCTAGCCACAGCTCAGGCTCCAGAATCCAACCCGGTTCAGAGCGCCATCGACAAGGTCATCGCAGACGCGAGGGCTGCGCAGGAGCGAGCTAAGGCGGAACTCACGCCATACGAGCCGCCTGAGATCGTAGAAGCCAAGGCGGCGGTCGAGAATGCCCAGAGCAACGCTCAGGGGATGGAGGTCGCCTCAGCACAGCGTAAGGCTGACTTCGCGGTCGCGCATCTCAATGCTGAGCAGCAAGCACTCTCGCTGAAGATTCAGCAGACCGAGTCAGAGCGGGAACTGCTCGGCTACAAACAGCAGATCGAGGACATCGATCGCGCCGCGGTCGACTACGCGCAGCAGCTTCGGTCGCTCGACGAGCAGGACGCCATCACCAAGGCGCGGATCGCGAGCAACCCGGCCGCGAATCGCCTGGCTGATATCAAGTATCAAGAAGAGGAATTGAAGGCGCGGCTCGCCGCAGCGCGCGCCGGTGGCGCTCCCGTCGATGTCGCTTCGGCTCGACAGCAGCTCACCGACCTGCACAAGCAAGAGTTGCAGGTACAACCGGAAGTCCTGCGCGGGCAGCATGAGGTCGACCTCGCCAACCGGGCAAAGGAAGGCGATGACCTTCAGCAAAGCCTCAAGAACAGCGCCACGGCACGCGCCAAGATCGGCGTGCAGCAGCAGATGCAGCCGCTCGAGGATGAGGTCCGCGCGCGCACACGCGCGGCCGAAGCTGCGCAGGCGGCGCTTGATCTCGACAGGCAGCGGTACGAGTTGTCAGAGAAGGCGTACGAGGTCGAATCGCTGCTCGCCCAGGTGCAACAAAAGGTCGCCGAGAAAACGCTCAATATGCTCAAGCATCCGACCAGCGACATGTACGGGCCGCCTAGCCCGACGCCTGGCGTGACCGTCAACGGCGACACCATCGTTCCTGCAGGCGCACGACCGGCCAACGTGCTCGGCGCCGTAGGCGAGCCGGTGTACAGCGCGGTCGGTGGACCTGAGTCGGAAATACCGCGCGAGGCGGCGCTCGCGGAACGCGGCGCACCGCAGGCGGGTGCTGGTGTCACGGTCCATGTCGGAGACATCCACGTCGCGCACGACGGCGACCACGAGGGCATGTTCGACAGCATCCTTCAGGCCGTCGCGCAGCAGTTGCAGGCCGCATGGACTGCCGCCACGGCGCACAGGCCAGCGACCGGCCAGCTAGGCGGGAACTACGCGGGCATAGCAGCACGATAACCAGCACAGCGAAGGAGGCCGGCAGTGTCGTCATTCTCTGCCGGCGGTACCGGCGTGTCCTTCACCGTGCTCGAAACGGCCTTCAACGATAAGGGCGGGCCACTCGAGGAGTTCACCTGTCAAATCCTCGTCAACTCGGCGACGGAATGGGGTGCGCTCTTCAGCCTGCGTTCGTGGAATGTCAGTCTGCGGCCGATACCTGGCGGAAACACTGTCTACGTCGACATCGGCGGCGGCGCCGGTGAGGGCACGCTTTCGATTGACGACCTCAACGGTGGTGGTGCCGCGCTTTCGCACAAGGCCGTGATGACGGGATTGAGCCGAGACTACGTTGAGCCTGGCTCGATCCGAACGCGGGCGACCGCGACGTGGGTGATAACCAACTGATCTAGCCGGAGGTACCGCCGTGCCAACCATCGTCAACGGCGGCACGTCTGGCTCGCTGAATCCCGGCTTTAGCGGTGGTGGCCCGGTCGCCACGGCGACCGCGTTCGTACGCAACACGACGCTCACGAGCTCGCTTGGCGATGCACTGAGCGCGCAAACAACGTTCGGATGGGATCAGGTCTCCGGCGAGGCGCGCATCGTCTCGCCCGCTCCGAACGGCAGCCTCGGCGGCGGTGTCACGCTGACGATGGGCGCGGGGAATCCGCAGATCCGCTTTCAAGGCACCTTGCTCGAGTACGACACCACGCTCGCGCCGCACGCGGTGACCGCGGTGTGCAAAGGACCGCTCTATTTGTGCGACGAGTATGAGAACGGCGAGGGCAGCGGTCTACCGGGCGGCTTCATCAGACCCGGACTGTCGTTGTTCGACCTACTCGGCGTGCCGACGGGGACACTCCAGGAGATCATCGCCGCGGTACTCACGCGTGTGGGCGTCTCATTCAGCCTGAGCAACTTCGACAACCCCGCGCATGTGTACGGCCTTGTCAATGGGGACGATTTCACCTGGGGCACATACGAATCAGCAAGTTCGTACATTCATCGCCTGTGCGAGGCCAGTGAAGGTTTCAGATTATTTGATTCGTCCGACGGCAATGTCTACCTGAAACAGATTACCGCAATGCCAGGCACCGGCTTTAGCGCCGGTAGTCTGACATTCACGCTCGGCGTCGATATATTCGGCGACTCATCGAGCGTCGTCTCGCAAGTCGGCAAGCGAAGCGCGGTGTTGGTTGAAGGATACGACGATGGTCATGGCCTCGGCCCGATCACAACCGGCCCTGTTACTGGCAACTCCATCTTTCGCGTCTCATCGCCACTGATCGAGGACATCGTTCACGCGACAGCGATCGCAAACTTCTGGACGCCGATTGTCACGCGCGATCAGAAGGTAGTCCGACTGACCACGCCGCGCGATGACCTGATCGGCCCAGCCATGACCGTGAATATCGACGCCGGCGCTGGTCTTGGCATCTCCGAAACGATGTGGGTCAAAAGCGTCACGACGGAAATAAACGAGCAGGGCGCCTTTTCGCAACGGCTCGTGTGTGTAGAAGCCTAAATGAAACCGTATCTCAATGCACCGCACCCGGCGCTCGTCGAGACGATGCGCTCGATCCGCCAGGACGCGCGCAGCGACCCGAAGCCGACCGAAACGGCGCGACCGTTCCTGATCAGCTTCACCTTTGACGGCGACGGCGCGCTGCCACTGATCGGTGATGCACTCGAGCAACCGCTCGGCAAGATCACCGCGCGCATCGTCGGCTGCACCATCGTTGCCGACGCGGTTGTCACCGACGCGCGGATCGATATCCAGGTCGGGCATATGGTGAGTTGGCCGGTAACGGCGCCCATCTCGCCAGTCGTACCGGAGATGACCAACGCCGCAGCGGTGCGTATCCCGATCACCGGCTGGATCACCGATTTGCAGCCTGATGACATCCTCGCCGCATCGCTAGTCAGCGCGACCGGCGTCTTTACCTCGGTCACGTTGACGTTGGAGTGCGTTCACATCAAGTACCCAACCACCATCGCCGTGACCGGGTCGAGTAGTTCGACCTTCGTCACTGGCAGCGGCACCCGCCTCATCTTCCGTCCATAAGGAGCCCGCATGGCCGATCAACTTCATTCGACGGCCTCGGGCCTCGATCTGCACGAAGATAAGCGCATCAAGGCGCCGGTCAAGGTCGCCTCGACCGCGAACGTCAACATCAGCTCGCCCGGCGGGACGATGGACAGCGTGTCGCTAACCAATGGCGACCGCGTTCTGCTGAAGGATCAGAGCACCGCATCTCAGAACGGCATCTATGTCTTCAACGGATCGTCGTCCATTCTGACACGCGCCAATGACGCCGCGAGTGCGTCCGACTTCGTCGGTGGCTTCAAGGTCTACGTGTCTCAGGGCACGGTCAACGCCGCGACGTATTGGACGTTTACGCAGTCCTCGACCATCGTCCTCGCGACGACGGCACTGACGTTTCAAAAAGACGGCATCCCCGATCCGACCTCGACCAAGGGTGATTTGCTTGTTCGCAACAGCTCGATCGTCACGCGTCTGGGCGTCGGCTCCGACGGCAGCGTACTGACTGCGGACAGCGCCCAGGCGACGGGCGTCAAGTGGGCCGCCGTGCTCACCAATCCGATGACGACGCTCGGCGATCTAATTGTCGGTGCGGCGAGCGGCGTGGCGAACCGGCTTGGCATCGGGTCACAGGGCCAGGTGCTCACGGTCGATACGACGCAATCGCTCGGACTGAAATGGGCAACCCCATTTAGCAATCCGATGACGACCGCGCAGGACCTCATCGTTGGCGGTGCGAGCGGCGCGGCGACACGCCTCGGCGTCGGTTCAAACAATCAGGTACTAGGCATCGTCGCTGGTGTCGTGGGTTGGATCTCCAATCCCGCCGGATTCGCCAATCCGATGACGCTGCTCGGCGATCTGATCTGGTCGAGCGACAACTCCGGCACGCCGGCACGCCTTGCGATTGGGAGCAACGGCCAGGTGTTGACCGTCGTCGCCGGCCAACCCGCATGGGCGGCGGCTACCGGCGGCGGCGGCGGCAGTGTCCCCGACGCGACAAAGGTCTTTTACGCCAGCCACTTCAATTAGGAGATCACCCCACCAATGGCAGCAAATACGGTCATGCCGCAGGCTTGGACCGCTGTTGTACCGGCTGTGTCAAGGCGCGCTCGACCGACATGCCATTCCTGTTCAGACGGGTGCATAGCCCGGCTGGACTGATACCAATCTCGCGAGCCCACTCGAATAGGGTCTGTGTCCGGCCGTTGTAGGTCAGATACCGATTCCTCCGCGTGTTGCGCGCCTGCTTTGAGCGATGCACCCAAATGCAATTGCTCGGCTCATAATCGCGTTCGTTGTCAATGCGCTCAATGCTGTAGTCGGACCCAGGTCGCGGTCCCATGTCGGCGTAGAAGGACTCGAAGTCTTCCCATCGCTCGCATACCAATATGCCTCTGCCGCCGTAGTGTCTATATGCATGGTTCTGCGGCTGATTGCAGCGGCGTCTCATGTCATGCCACACACGGTACTCGGGCGTCTTCGAGAGACCATGAGTCACATGTCGAGGCTCGTGGTGTGACCTAGCGAGCTTGACGATGTGCTCGCGTAGGAGACACCCACAACTGCGGGTATTACCGCTGACAAGATCGTGTCCGGTCACGCTTACGAGTTGCCCGCAGGTGCATTGACAGCACCACGTCACCCGCCCATATCTCTTCGCCGGGTCACGCGCTAGCACGGTCAACCGTCCGAATGTCTGCCCGGTGATGTCTCGGAGTCGCATCACTACTGCCCTTCCGTCAATGTAGGCGCAGTGTACCAATGATAGGAGTAACTGTAAACACATGGCGGCGAACACTAGCCCAATTTTTAGTCTGACCCCAAAGGTTGGGTTGGTCACCATCTCGACGGCGAATGCCAACCGCGACGGAACCGGCACGCTCGGCACGGTTCTTACCGGCGGCACCAATGGCACGCGCGTTGATCGTATCGTCATTGAGGCGACCGGCACGACGACGGCCGGCATGATCCGGTTTTTCATTTACGACGGTACGAGCGTCACTCAGATGTGGCAGGAAGTGGTTGTAAGCGCGATCACTGTTGGCGCGTCGACTCAGGCATTCCGCGGCGTGATCATAACGCCCGACATGCAAGCTCCGTTGCTGGTACTACCATCTGGCTATGTACTGAAGGTGAGCACACACAACGCCGAGACGTTTGCTATCACAGCTCACGGCGCCGACTACTAGACAGTAGCCATGAATCAAGGCAATTTCGGCTGGTCGGGACTGACGCCACCAATCGGCGGGCTGATCAAAGTCGCGCGGTTCGTGCTTACGGCACCGGGCGCCATCAAGATCCCCGACATTCCGCAGGACGGCTCGCATCTGCTGATCTATTGGGCGATCCGTGGTACTGATGCGGCCGAGCAAACGCTCGGCATCACAGTCAATGGCGATACGGGATCGAACTACTATAGCCAGGTAAACACGGCTAGTTCTTCCACCGCGCAGGCTGCCTCCGCGAACCAGGTCTCTCCGACGAATACTCGTGTCGGATTCGTACCTCCTACTGGCGCGACGGCGGGCGCCCACGCGATGGGACGGATCGAGATGCCCTTTTACACGGACACCGGCAAACTCAAGCGTGGGACGTTCCAATCAGCACGCCATGTGAGCGTGAGCGATTTGCGCGTTGAACAGGGCGCATGGGGATGGAATAGCACAGCCGCGATTCTGACCCTCTCGTTTGCACCGGCAGCCGGTAACTGCGACGTCGGCAGCACCATTGACCTCTATCTGATCCGGTAGATAGATGGCTTCACCGCCGGTCAACGTCTACACCGGCCTAACGGTCACGGTACCCGCTGGGCAGAGTGTCAACTCGGTGCATGTCACGATTCCGAGTGACATCTACGCGGCATGGCTCGCAAACACGTCTAGCGGCCCGTTCCACTTTCCAAGCGTGGTCGCCAGCATCACAAGCGTGGTCGACGCGGGCGGCGGTACCCAAGGATGGCCGTTCCTGAGACTCAACGGTACGCGATGGATCAGGATTGACCCCAGCTTTCCGAGTCAGATCGCCAACCTCGGCTTCGACGTGCCGTCACTGATCACGTTCGACCTCAGCAGCAATTACGGGCCTGGTGGGTTTGACGTGACCATCACCGGACTAACGGTGCAACTTAGAGCACCGACGCCTAGCGTGCTCGTTTCTCTGGTCGGCGTTCTAGGCGTAACGCAGTTTGGCACGACCGTCGCTCCGGCGAACTTCGGCAAAGTGGGCGCAGGCAAGTCACGCTCGCGGATCATCGGATGACGCTGCTCTTTACTAATCAGGCGCTCTCTAACGCGTTCCGGGACTTCACCATCACTGGCGCGAGTTGTCACTCGGCATTCGATCAGTTTGGCGGCTTCGAGGTCTCCACTGCGCACGCGCCGCTGAATTACATCAATCTCGGCGGCATTATCACGACGTTCTTTCCAGGTGGCGGCGCGGACGTGCCAGTGCCGGCCGACACGGTCGTATCGTGGGTCGGCTTCTGGTCGAATCAAACCCTGCTCGGCATGGCTCCGGTACCGGAACCAAGTCCTCGCAGCGGTGCGTTCATCGTCGATAGCACGGACCCCACACGTTGCCGCATGTTTCCCGGCTCGATCCCGCCGTTGGTCGGTGATCTAGTGTTTGTCACGGGGTCGCTTGTGGCGCTTGGCGCAACGTACACCGTCCTAAGTTCAAGCGGACTCGACGTGCAACTCGATGACGGGACCGGCAATCCGGCGTCATTCAACCACGGCGCTGGCACGATGACGAAGATCGGCGCTTCGGTCCTGGTGCCGTTTCAAGGCATCGTACACGTCGGCCTAGAGATGCTCATCATATGAGCTTCAAGGCTGGCATCATGCTTGCCGGGGTCGACGGACTACACGTTGGCTTCGCGAGTTTGCACTCCGCGTTCAACCTCACCGGGGCCAATGAGGTTTCGACCGCGCACATCCCGATCCCATTCACGAGTTTCGGCTTTCTTTCCGCCAAATACGGGCCGGTGGATGTGCCTGCGCCGGTAGGCGCCACGTTCTCATGGATAGGACTGTGGTCATATGACACGCCTTCCGCGTTCCTCTGCATGTTTCCGTATGGCTCGACGGATCACGGCCCGTTCGTCTCGGACTCAAGCAATTTCAACCTGTTGCGCGCGCCGTACCACCAGCTTGCGATAGGCGACCAAGTGCTGAATTGGGTCAATCCATCGATCACGTACACCGTCTACAACGTGGTCGCTGACACGATTGAGCTAGCCGATAGTACCGGCGCCCCGATCAACTTGGTGGTGCCACAGTCTGGCACCCTGCAATCGATTTTTACCGGCACCGTGCCCGCAAGCGGGCTAGTGTCGGTCCGCGCCGAGCTCACAGGCACGTAACCCGCAACACGACTCGAACTCTGCCCGCCTATCGAGGGCGGGCTTTTTTGTTGCCCCGCATGCAACGCCCCACGACGCGCCGCGTCGCCATCCCACTCCACAAGGAGCAATCCAATGGAACTCGAACGATCGAGCATGGATGACGGCGGCGTCGTCCACACCGTCACCACGCGCCAGCACCACGACGGCACCGAGTACACCCACCGTCACACCGCAGACGAGACACACCCGGCGCCACGCTGGCGCGCGCACGTGCGCGTTGACAAGCGGCATGGCGACTGGACACAAGAGGACGTCGACGCCGGCCGCGCACCACTGCCGTTCGAGGTCGTCGAAGCCGAGCACAATCTGCTGACCACGGCTGGCGCAACCGCACTGTGGAACGGACTCACCACGAGCGGACTCGCAACGCCGTTTAGCACCACGAACGCTGCGCTCGGCGTGGGTGATGGCTCGACCTAAC